>ERZ837910.12-NODE-12-length-267870-cov-36.377862_pt1 | contig 267870 bp, 242 predicted proteins | sample MGYA00519940_ERZ837910 | MGnify/ENA primary metagenome ERZ837910 (study PRJEB31850, sample SAMEA3708825) | human gut metagenome | biome: human gut; feature: human-associated habitat; material: faeces | place: China | collected 2014 ... | reverse complement strand
GAAGTTCATTTGCTGCATTTACCGCACCTATCTTTTTTGCAAGCTTTACCGCCTGCACTTTGTACTCATTTTCATATTGTTTATTTTCTGACATTTCTTTACCTCCATTTTTTCTCTTTCTATTTTACTTCTTTGAGGTTGGGGTGTCAAGTTTTATTATACAGGATCAATTTGCAGTCCATATATCAGGAGCAGACATTAAGCCGTGACGAATTGAAAGCAGTATCAAAAACGGAGTTTGAAAGTGTTGTCAGAAAAATTCAGCAAAGCGATTTTGAAAATCCGCAGCTTGAAAATCTTATCCGCAAACTATATTCTCAGTTACAGAATGTTAAAGGCAAAAAAGTATATGGATATCTTCCTCAGGAGGTCAAAGAAACAGTCAACAGCATTTTTTCGGAACTTGCAAATGACGATAATATCCGTCAGCTTTATGAAAAATGGTGCAGTTTGGAGAGCTTGAAATACAAGACCTATACGCAAAAAGAAAAAGAACTGCCGCCATTGGTTGATAACAAAGTTTTTCAGCCTGTGCGGAATATGATAATCAGAACTGTGCTTGACATGAATTATCCTGTCATTGATGTAGAAATTGAAGAACCCGATCCAACAGAACAATTTGAGAATGATGACTTTTATGTTGATATTTCTCCACAGTTCGATGAATCTGAGCAATCCGAAAATGATAAAGTGACATTTTCAAATAACGATGATCTGACAGCCGAAGATTTCATTTGGAGTGGTGAAAATGCGGTAACAGTCGATGTTGATGACGCTCCGAAAAGCAAATATTACCTCAAGTGGAGTAGTTCCTACAAAGAAGCCTGCAAGCTGATTTATAACAAGCGATCAAAGCTTGAAGATTTTCAAAAAGCGGAGCAGCTTTTGCTTAACGAATCAGGGGCAGGTAATGTTCTTGCTATTCAAGATCTGGGCAAACTCTATTCTACTGATAAACTAGGCGAAAAAGATGAAAAAAAGTCTTTTTCATTCTACGAAGAAGCATTTCAGGGTTTTATGGAGATCGAGCCGGATTCTGATTTTATGTTTCCTTATGAGCCGAAATTTGATGGGCAGATTATGAAACCCGTGAATATGCGTTCTTACGTTTGGTATCGCATAGGCAAAATGCATTGCTATGGGTTGGGAACAGAACAGGATTACGCTCAATCATTTGAATGGTTCTTGAAATCAGCTCATGAAGGCAACAAATTCGCACAATACAGTCTCGCCAATTTATATTACTACGGCAACGGTGTGGAAAAAGACTTGTCTCAGGCGTTTTGGTGGTATCGCAAATCATCTGAACAGGGTCAGCCTTATGCTTCTTATGCTGTCGCTCAGATGTACAGCAAGGGCGAATATGTTGCTGAAAATAAAGAAACCGCACAGAGATATTACAAAGCGGCATTGTCAGGATTTCTTGAACTCGAAAGCAAGGATCAGGCTGATGATAACTTATATTACAAATTGGGCGCTATGTATAAAAACGGTCTTGGAACTGAGATTGATATTCCTAAAGCCATCGAATATTTTGAAAAATCCACTGAAAATATGTGGTCAACTTATCAGCTCGGCAGGCTTTATCTTTTCGGTGCAGAGGAACTTGAAAAAGATAAGGAAAAGGCTGTGGAGTGGCTCACAAAGTCCGCAAATGATGGTAATGAGTACGTTCAGAATATGCTTGACAATATGGCACAGTTTGAAAACACTATACTTGCAAATACGATCTTCGCTCTGTTCGCTAATCTCTGCAAGTGTATTGAAGATGACTATACACAGAAGTATAAGTCGGTCAGACATACAGTCGACAGCAGACTGAGGAGAATGATAAGGCAAAAGAAACAGTCGTTTGGAATTAAGGACGAGCAGTCTCAGAGTTATGAGCAATCATAATTACTGCCAAACATTTATAGAATATACTGTAACAGGTGGTTGCAAATATGTATTTGATATTAAAAAAGACTTTAATATGCTGGAAAACGGAGTTCACAATTGTTTATGGTAAAATAGAAATGCAGAAAAAGGGCTCCAAAAATACACAACAGGGGCGCTCCTTCTATGCGCAAACCGAGCCCCCACACGTTAATCTTGTGCTGACCGGGCTATGCACTTTTTCGAGCCCATTTTATGCACTTTTTGCTTGACAAACACAGTGGACAGTTTTTAAGAATATTTTACTCTGCTCTTGCATGGCGTTTGAACTTAATGATTAGTTAATTTTAAATAAAAGTCGTATAATCAGTCAAATATGATAATATAGTTGACAAAATGTAAATTATTAATGAATTCTAAAATTTACTTGACAAATATTTCAAGGCGAAGTATAATAAAAAAGTGTAAATATAGTCAAAAAGGCATCTTATTATGTGAAATAAATGTTTTTCTTGTTTGACTTAATTATGATAAGAGGAGTGAAACGCTATGACACCGGAAGAAGCTTCTCAGTTGTATAATATAGAACAAAGAAATTATTATGATTACTGTGGTTATATTCAGTCGTAGTATATAGAAGAGTTCAAGGTGGAACAGCGCCAAAGTTAACTGATACATCTACACCTGGACGAAGTTATGAATTGCCAGCACCGTGGTCTGAATGGATAGAGGAAGCTGCTACTAATGTAAAGATTATAAAATAGCATTAAATGGAGTGTGTGTAATGGATAATAAAATGCGTATAGTGGCGGAAGAATTTGAAAATACAACTACTGGAGAGAAAGTAACCGGTGTAACGGTTATGATTGATGGAAAGTTAAGACAGGTCTTTGATATTATGATTGCAAAAAGTGGTTATAACAAGAGTTATTTGGAAATGTTGCAGGAGGTACTTGTTTTAGGAATAGATGAGTATATCAAGAAATTGAAATAGTATATTCAATTACTTATCGTTGGTATTTTAAACCTGCGGTTCGAAATTTGGAAACGCAATCCAAGCAACAACAAAAGTCAGCGGAACAATCTCTAATGGCATGGACGGATTTGATATGTTGTCAATGGGGTTGGGAATGATAGATCCCGATAATCCGTTAACGGCATTGAACAATAAGCTGCATCAGAGTGATATTTATAATGGTTTCCAGATGGGCGTGAGTATGCTTTCATCCTTCAGTGGTGCAGCATCACAGAATATGGCTTGCTTTATTGCAGGAACGATGGTGCTTACAACAGCAGGTCTTGTTGCAATTGAGAGGCTTAAAGCTGGAGATGTTGTTATTTCAACGAACCCCGACACGCTTGAAACCGCATCTAAAACTGTTCTTGAGACTTATGTGCGCAAAGTGGACAAGCTTGTTCATCTCACAATTAATGGTGAAGAAATTGTAACAACTGATAATCACCCGTTCTACGTTCAAGGCAGGGGTTTTATCAATGCAGGAAGTCTTCTTGTTGGTGATAAACTTATCAGCGTAAATGGCGAAGATTTGTTTGTTGAGAAACACTACATAGAGGAAACAGATGTACCCGTTGATGTTTATAACTTCCAAGTTGAAGATCATCATACTTACTTTGTTGGTGAATCTGCGGTTTGGGTGCATAATGATATGTGCCAACCCCAAAATGTCCCTGACGGTATGGGTCAATATAAGGATAAAAAAGGTCATCATCCAATGGCTAAAAAGGCTTTTGAAGGTGCAGAAGGATATGATTATACCCAAGCTTTAAGTATAAGCTCCGAAAAATTACTTAAGGATTTTGATGTCAAACATAGTACTATTACTGGGAAACAGGCTTCTTTATACAGGGAGTTTGCTAAAACAGGAAAAGAACTTACAATGAATGAAATGAAAAACATAGAGATCAAAGCAATGGTTCAAAGTGGTGTTCCGAAGGAATATGCAACTAAAACAGTAAATTCTGCAATTAAGCAGTTAAAGGATTCTGGAATCACTGCCCCAGTAAAAATTCCGTGGGGTTAAAAATCAAAATACACTACATGAATTAAGGAGAATATTATGAGCGAATTGAATGCTAATAAAGAATGTATATTAGATTATTTTGGTAAATGTGTCATAGAAGAAGTGTACGATAGAGCGTTATACGGTGCTAAGCGAACTTTAGAGCTTACTACTAAAAATCCTATAGTATTGGAAAAGTATTCAATATTTTCAGAATTAACGCAAGAACAAAAAAAGAAGTTATATGAACTTATAACAGAAACAACTGTGGATATTATTTATCGTTTTTTGGAAATGATTGAAGAACATGACGAAGAGTTTAAAATCATAATTGAGAACAGTAGCGGTAAATATAGTTTAACAGACATCAGTGAAAAAATGGGAAGTGAAATCGCTGATGTTGACTATGAGGACGGTTGGATTAGGCGGTTTTCTAAGATTTAATTGAAATATAAATCATCACAACCGATAATCGCCCCTTCTACGTTCAAGGCAGGGGTTTTATCAATGCAGGAAGTCTTCTTGTTGGTGATAAGCTTATCAGCGTAAATGGCGAAGATTTGTTTGTTGAGAAACATCGGGTTGAAGAACTTCACGAGCCTGTTTCCGTGTATAATTATCAGGTTGAGGATTATCATACTTATTTTGTTGGTGATTGTGCGGTTTGGGTGCATAACAAGAATTGTAAACCACGATCACCAAAATCAGATGTTGTAGAAAAAGGTGAAAACCTTGATGGTTCAATTACCTATACTAAGAATATAAATGGAAAAAATGTTCAAGTAACTTATAGTAAAGAAGGATATCCTGATTTTTCACCATTTTCACATCCGGATTATCCAGATCCTGTGGAGATTAATATGACTGGTAATAATTATAAGGACTTTAAAGCAGCAAATGAGAAAATTGGTCTAAGTGGCGCAAATCCACCAGACGGATACACGTGGCATCATTTAGAGGATGGTAAACATATGTTGTTGGTGGATTCGAGTGTCCATGATGCTACCTTGGGAGGTTTTCCTCATACTGGTGGTGCTTCAATTGTAAAAAGTAATTAAAGGAGCAATGAGAAATGAGATTATTAAATTCTGCTGAACCTGTTTTATATGAGGATGTTTTAGAATTTGGAAATTATTTAGGTGTAAAGTTACCTGAAGATTATGTAGAGTTTATTGTTAATGCTAATGGTGGAACACCTGAACCAGATATGCTTTACGATTTTTATGATGAAGTTTCTGAACAAGAAAACACATCAGTAATAAGAAGGTTCTTTTCTTTTTTTCCAAATGTAGAATGCGAAAAGAATAATATTAAGTTCATTTATAATGTAATGAGAAGAGAGAAAACAATTCCGGTTGATATGATACCAATCGCAGATGATCCCACTGGAAATGTAATTTGCATATCATTATCTTCAAATGATTACGGTGCAGTATATTTTCTTAATCATGAATTCGAGGATTCTGATACAGGCTATTTGATGAAAAGTAAAATAACGGATTCTTTCAAAGTGTTTATTGAAAAATTGTATCCAGATGAGTGATAAAAGTAACATATAATGTGGAGAACGTGTAGGTTGTTATTAAGATTAAACAATTGGTATTTCACCGATAAAATGTTTTATATAAGAGAGGTTAATCAATGCAAAATAATGAACAGCTAACAGAACTCATATCCAACTCACAAATAGCCTTTTTAAATGGCGAGTTGCAGGAAGCATTCAGCCTATACTCAACACTTATATGTTCAAAGCAGAGGATTTATCGAAGCAGGAAATCTTCTTGTTGGTGATAAGCTTATCAGTGTGAATGGTGAAGACTTAGTAATTGTGAAATTCTTCATTGAAGAAACTGCTGAATCTGTTTCCGTGTATAATTTTCAGGTTGAAGATTATCATACTTATTTTGTTGGTGAGTCTGCGGTTTGGGTGCATAATTCGGAATGTAAAGTGAGTACTTCAAGAAGAGATCATATATTAGAGGGTGAAGGGCCTAATGATCCTGGGCATGGCCCCAATAGGGGATTTGGCAATAGTGCTTTTCCTGACACTTGGACAGACGATTACGCTATAAAAGCCGTTGAAGATGTAGCCAATAGTCCAAATTCAACATGGAGACAATCAACAGGACCTGGTGGAGGACGTAACGCTCCTGTTACAATAGGAGGTCCTGATGCAAATGCTCCATTAACCACAAGAAATGGACGACCAGTTAGGTTTATTGTTGAAGGTAGAAATCATGGATTAGATGTTAGAGTTATTGTTGAACCTGGCGGTGAAGGAATAGTTACGGGATTTCCTATTAATCGATAAAGTGTTAGGAGAATTAGTGATGAAAAAAGAAGCATATGATAAATTTATGAAAAAAATATCGAGTGAATTCAAAAATGTTGATACAGTTAAAGAATTTCTTTTAGATGCAGCGGAATTAGCTATGTATGGAGAAAAACGAGTGGCACTTGAAAATTTTCTTGAAAATCTACTGGAAAATGAGATACATATTTCATCCGAATTGATAGATTTGGCAGAAGAGGCATTTAGTGATAACCCAACAGACTATGATAATAGATTAATTTTTGAAATGAAACAATTTAAATTAAATTAATGTGTAATATAAAAGTTGTATGCAAATACGAATACGCTTGAAACCGCACCGAAAACGGTTCTTGAAACGTATGTCCGTCAGGTAGAAAAGCTTGTTCACCTCACAATTAATGGTGAAGAAATTGTAACAACTGATAATCACCCGTTTTATGTACAAGGCAGGGGTTTTATCAATGCAGGAAATCTGCTCGTTGGTGATAAACTTATCAGCGTAAATGGCGAAGATTTGTTTGTTGAGAAACATCGGGTTGAAGAATTTGACGAGCCTGTTGACGTTTATAATTTTCAGGTTGAAGATTATCATACTTATTTTGTTGGTGAATCTGCGGTTTGGGTGCATAATAATAACAAAGCTTGTCCTGTTCCTGAACCAAGAAAATCGGAAAAACACAAAACAGCAGATGGCGAACCTTTAACATATAAATCAAATTCAAAACATACGCCTGGTCAAGATGGTAATTGTTCAGATGCTGGTATTGAGCCAAGAAATTCATTTGAATTATTTGAGGATTCGATTGCTTCAACTGAAAAAACTGGTCATAGATATGCATATGAAAAAGAAACAGATACGATTCACAGATTTTTCTCAAATGCAGAGGAAACAGAATGGCACTGGTGTGGTTCAGAAAATCAAGGAAAAAATTCTTTGAATATAACAAAGATACCCAAAGATATTAAAAAAACATTTACAAAAGAGTATGGTGTTAAATGGAAAGGAAGATAATATGTTAATTGGCGATCCTTATAAATTTGCAGTTTTATTTGATAGAGTAAAAAAATGGAATCCATCTTTAACAGATAATAATGGTTTTTTTGCACTATGTATTGATGGAAAATTATTTCCTGATGAAATTGAAAATGCAGTAATACCTGTAGGTGTTAGAGATGTCAAAGTAGCTTTATCTGGAATTCCAGTTGATGAAAAAATATTTGACATGGATTCAAAAGATGCAATTTTGATTTTGTATGATCTTGTATATCCAGAGTTTGATGATGAGAAAAGTGATGAAGAAAACAGGGATAATGATTTTAGATATTTGCTTTCTACAAATGAATTAGTTGATGATAATTATCTTGTTTTTGCTGTAGGAAAAGAAAGGAAAATTAGAATACTTGGTACAAAAGCAGAGTATGATTTTGAAGAGAAAAGAGATGTTTTATGTAATTCAAAAGTAACTGAAATAATCCTCGAAAAAGATTATGTTAATAATGTTATTGCTCAACTTGAAGAGATAAAGTGGAATTAAGATTTGAATATTGGTACATTTAATAATCAGCGAATCTTGCACTATATGCCCGACAAGTATACAAGATTGTACATCTGACAATTAACGGTAAATAAATTATCACAACCGAAAATCACCCGTTTTATGTACAAGGCAGAGGCTTTATCAATGCAGGAAATCTTCTCGTTGGTGATAAACTTATCAGCGTAAATGGCGAAGATTTGTTTGTTGAGAAACATCGGATTGAAGAACTTCACGAGCCTGCTACTGTTTACAATTTTCAGGTTGAAGATTATCATACTTATTTTGTTGGTGATTGTGCTGTTTGGGTGCATAACAAGAATTGCACACCTGAAAATAAGCAATCCCTTAAGGAACACCTTGAAGGTACAGCTGACAATACTGGAGCAAAGCCAAACGGTACGATAAATGGCTGCCATGAAGAAAGTCACTTTTTAAGTGAACTTGATATTGCTGGTGGTGATCTAACAGATAATATCCAAAATGTAAGTGGTATAGACGGTGTAACTTATGTTGAATATACAGCAAATACAAAAACGGGAAAAGCCACTAAGACGATATATGATTCAAATGTAATCAGCACTGATGATTTTATTGATCGCGGCTTGGACGCGTATGCTAATGTTCCTGAATCTGTAAGTGGAGGACCTGTTACTGCACTTGATAATTCTGGAAAAGCATGGAATTTTTATATTAGAGATAATAAGCTTATTACCATGTATCCATCGGTTTAAATAGAAGGAGCTTTTTATGAATTTACTTGTAAATAATGAGGCAAATGAATGTGTTGAATTACTTATTAATACGTTAGCTGCGTGTCACTTTAAAAAGTTTATTGAATGTGTTAATAAGAAAGAAAACTGGACAGCCGAGCTTTGCTGGTGTTTTTTTGAAAAATCAAATGATAATAAAGAGTATTATCAATTTGAAACTTTTGAGGGTGATACTTATAGAATGTCTTATAATGATTTTTTGGATATTGTAAAACTTGCAATTATCAGATTTTATCTTGGTACTAACGATGTTAAAATCAAGGAATCATTAAAAGAATATATCAAGAATACAGTATTTGATTCTATTCTTGATAATATTGATCCATCATTAGCATCAGGCGTTCCTCTTGTTTATGGGCAGTGATGTGGTGAGAAAATTGTAAAAACGGATAATCATCCGTACAAGGCAGGGGTTTTATCAATGCTGGCAATCTCCTTGTTGGCGATAAACCAAAAAATTGAATACGATTGCAAGGGAAAAATAAAGAGTATCACATATAAGAATCAAAATTATAAAATCTCAAGGTGACGTATGAATAAGCTTCTGGCATTGCTCCAAATCCTTATCAAACAAACGGACGAAAATCACAAACTGACAACAAATCAGCTTATTGAAAAGCTTGCAGAACAAGGTATATCAGCTCACAGAAATACTATTCCGGAAGACATAAAGAAGTTAAGAACCGCAGGCTATGATATTATCTGCGATAAAAGTACGCAGAATAAATATTTTATGGGCAGCAGGGGCATGGAGCTTTCGGAGATAAAAATGCTGTGCGACGCAGTAAACGCAGCTCAGTTTATTTCGGAAGAAAAATCCTTCCAGCTGATAGACAAGCTGTTTTCTCCTCTGAGCGACTATCAAAAGGAAGAAATAAGAAATCTCATTCAGCAGCCGAGCGAAAATAAGGCGGACAGTAAAAGCATATATTATGCCGATATCATCAACACTGCGATCACGCAGCGACGTAAGATCCGTTTTCAGTATTACGAATATAATGAAAAAAGAGAAAAAATTCTCAAGCATAACGGTTATACATATACGGTCAGCCCCTATGCCGCCGTGTGGAACGACGACAGGTATTACCTTGTGGGGTATTGTGAAAAACACAGAGATATAACGGTTTTCAGGATAGACAGATTAGCGAATATATCTCTGACAGACCATCCTTCCAAACCGTGTCCGAAAGATTTTGTGCTGAAGGACTTTATTGCACATACCTTTAAAATGTTCTGCGGTGAGTCTTCAGACGTGATACTGAAATGTAAAAATAAGCACATGAAAGCCATTATAGATAAGTTTGGAGACAATATTGATACAATCGGAACCGATCGTCAATTTTTCTGCGTAAAGGTAAAAGTAGAGCTGAGTCCTACATTTTATGCGTGGCTGTTTCAGTATCAGGGCGAAATTTGTATACAATCTCCACAAAATGCAATAGATCAGTTTGTGCAAATGGGAGAAACTATCATTGAGGTGCATTCATAATTGTGCACCTCATTTTTTTGCTATTGACAATCGAATTTACGTTCGATATAATAGATACAAGACGTTCGCAGAAAAGAGAACAAAGATTGAAAGGATTGAAGATTTATGACTTTTGGCGAATACCTGAAACAAAAACGTCTTGATAAGGAAATAACGCTGAGGGGCTTTGCGAAGCTGGTTGACATATCTCCCGTATATCTGTGCGATCTGGAAAAAGGCAGAAAAGCGGCTCCGAGTATGGAAGTCATGCAAAAAATGGTGAGTAAGCTGGCGCTGAATAAAGAGGAATCCGAAAGGTTTTACGACCTTGCCGCTCTGGAGCAGACGGCAAAAAATCCGATACCGAAAGATCTGAATGCTTTTCTGAAAGACAACCATGTGATCGTTTCCGCTCTCAGAACTGCAAAGGATCTGGACGCTACGGACGAAGAATGGCAGGATTTTATTGATAAGCTTAGAAAAAGCAGGGAGGGAAAACCATGAACGAAATGTTCTACAGACAAAGCGCTCTTGACTGCATTGCAAACGGACTTTTGAAAAATTACCGAAACGGCATGTATCTTTACGGTGCTCCCCGATCCATACCCATAGAGGAAATCATCGAGGTTGAATACAAACTGACGATAGAATATGTAAAACTGAGAAAATCGGGAAACGTCCTCGGTCAGACTGTATTTGAAAACTGCTTTGTCCCTGTGTATGACAAAGAAAATGAGCAGTACACTATTATCGAGGTTCAGCCCGGAACGATTCTCATCGACGAAGCTTTGCTTGAAGAAGAAAATATGGGCAGATACAGGTACACTCTTGCCCATGAGCTTTCACATTGGATACTGCACCATAAGATTTTTGATAATTCGCAGGAATCCGCCGCCAAGACAACGACAGAAAGCAATTCTAAAACCGAATGGCAGGCAGACGCTCTTGCTGCTTCGATACTTATGCCGAAAATGCAGATAAAAAAGGCGTTTTTTTCAATGCACGGATCAAACGTTAACGCTAAAATTTTAAAAATGGCAGAGCTGTTTCAGGTGTCCGGGCAAGCAATGAAGATCTGCCTTGCTTCACACAATATGATATAACCGAATTTCGGTTATATTTTTACTCATAATGTTCTCTAAAAAGCGAACAGAAAGGACAGAAGAATGTTAGTTGATTCACAGATCCGTCAAGTCGGAAAAAGGCCATCCATGCCGCCGCTGAGATGTCCGTTGTGCGGAGGAAAACTTGCGGATAAGCAAAACACATGGTGCAAAAACAGGATCGTAGCCACAACAGCCGAACAAGGTGATTATCTCACGAAGTGTCACAAATGCGGTAAACTGATAGGTCTGACCGCAGAGAATTGAAAGTGAGAAATATAAATAAAATAAGTATATCAAATTACTCGTACAGAGCATCATCCACCCATCTGTGAATATGGGATTTGGGCTGTATATGCGTATGCAGTCTTAGTAAGAAATTACGAATGAGGTAGAAGCCTGACAGGTAGCTTTTAAAGCTATGTCAGGATTTCTGCCTCTTTTTTTGAACTCCTATTCTGCTTTAAAAGCGGAATGGGAGTTTTTTTATGCCCATTTTTAAGGCATGGCAGTGCAGCATTGCCAAATATCCGTAAGCCTTCGTTTTGATTCAAACAAGAAAATCAAAACGGAGGAATTACGATGAAAACAAAATATTTTGAATACAACAGAAACAGCGGAAGTGAGAAGTATTCCGAATTTACGGAAGCTGAGTATCTCAAAGCAAAGGAAGAAGAAAACCGTTGGTTTATCAGCTTTGGAGATAGCGTTCTTGAATGCGAGGAAAGCCAGTATTCGGATCACTTTTCCAAGAAAGATCACGGAGAATATACGCAAAAGGATAGGAACTGGAAGAAGGTCATCCCCCTCTCATTGGAGCAGTATACATACGGCGGAAATTACGAGCAGAAGATTCTCAAGGACAGTACAGTTGTTCCGCTTGAGGAGCGTATCTTAGAGCAGTTAGACTTGGAGCATGACTTGGTAAAGCTCAAAAAAGTCATGAAAAAGCTCAAGCCATACGAACGTGAAATTATTTATCAGCTTTTTTGGATGAATAAAAGTCAGAATGATCTTGCCAAGAAATATAGCGTAACCAGACAAACAATGCACGAAAAAGTACATCGTATTTTGGTGAAAGCGCTGAAATTATTTGAAAACGAAAAATAAATCCCTTACAAATCTCAATTTCGTTGCCAGTAAGTAGTGAAGGGAAAAATCAATGAAAATAATTCGGAGAATTTTCCCGACAGAAACTTGACAACAGAATATCAACTCTGCAAGTACGTTAATCACACGGTCGGTATGAAATCTCGGCAGCCAAATGTGATGTCCGCCATGACCTTGAAAAAGCGAGCGATAAAGACAAGTCACAGACCTTTGGACAGCAGCCAAAGTCGGCGATGAAACGTGTGAGGATAATGATACTTCCCAGTGAGGGCTGATATAGCGGGTGAGAGTCCCATGATGCGGTTACGCTGACCGCAGCTTGCAGAGTTCCGCCGTGACGGTCGTTGAGAACAAATATCACGGAAAATCGTCTGAAACTAACGAATCAGACGAAGGCAAAACGAAGTTATACGGCGGTTTGCGTTATAGCAGACCGCCATTTACATATTAAATTCACAAGAACAGGAGGCTGATAGTATGAATGATATATCAGAAGAAAAAGAAACGCCGAAGCTATTTGACTTTCAGCTAAAATCAAGTAAATTCGGCATTGATGTTAGAATCCCGTGCATAAAGCTTTCAGATAATCACCCATGCAAAGGCTGTGTGTGGTATGACAGGAATACCGACGTACTGTTTTGTCCGTTTCATAAGTGTGTAAGATACAGAAAAGGTGAATGAAATGCTGATTAAACGTGGAGATATTTTTTACGCAGATTTGAATCCCGTGGTCGGCTCAGAGCAAGGCGGTATTCGTCCTGTGCTGGTGGTACAGAATAATGTGGGAAACAGGCACAGCCCAACGATCGTGGTTCTTCCGCTTTCGACGGCAAAAAAGCATTATCTTCCCACTCATATTCATATCCGAGGTTCAAAAACATTGCCCAAGGATTCAATCGTGCTTGCGGAACAGATACGGACGATAGACAGATACCGATTGAAGAGTTACGTGGGTTCAGTTGATTTTGAACTTATGGAAAAAGTAGAAAAAGCGATGAAAATAAGTATAGGAGTTGATTTTGATGACTAAATTTGGACAAGCAGAATACAGCGATTTTATGGCGAGAGTATTTGCGGACAAGCTTGATGAAATTCTTGAAGCAGCCGACAAACAGAATTTTAACAGCAAAAATACGGAAGATATATACGGTCAGTTCCCGTCTTCAAGGGACGCAGCATAAGGGGGTTAAGAAATGTTAGGATTTATTATTGGATTGCTTGCAGGCGGTACAGCGGGAGTAATCACAATGTGTCTTTGCACTGCGGCAAAGCAGGCAGATGAAAATATGTCAAATTCGGACAAGTAATTTTGTCCGGTTTGGTGATACCTTTCTGAAAAGATTTGTGGTATCCTTGTTGGTAAAACGGAGGTGAGGAAATGCCGACAGTAACGGTTATACAGCCGACAATAGCAGAAGAAAAAGCAGTCAAGATACGTTGTGCCGCATATTGCCGAGTAAGTTCCGACAGCGAAGATCAGCTCAATTCCTTTATGGCTCAGACAAGGTATTACAGTCAGGTTTTTGAGGATTCGGAAACAGAAGAACTCATCGACATATATGCCGACGAGGGTATCACAGGAACCCGTGAGGACAAGCGAAGCGAGTTTCAGCGGCTTATGAAGGACTGCCGCAAGGGTAAGATTGACAGGATTTACACCAAGTCAATCAGCCGCTTTGCCCGAAATACAAGGGATTGTCTGAAGAACGTAAGAGAATTGAAATCCCTTGGAATTACGATATATTTTGAGAAAGAGAACATCGATACTGCCAATATGACCGATGAAATGATGATTACAATTATGGGAGGTTTGGCGCAGGAGGAATCAACTTCGATCTCCAAAAACATAAAATGGAGTTATCAAAAAAGATTTGAAAAAGGAACAGTAAATGTTTTTTCTGCGCCCTTTGGTTACAAGTTAAGTAATGGCTCGTTAATTATTAACGAAACACAAGCTCAGATTGTAAAAGAGATTTTTGAGATGTTTCTGAATGGTATTGGTTATCAGCGGATTTCAGAGATTTGTCAAAATAAGTATTCATCATATAAGGATAATTTTAGTTATTACGGCATTCGATATATTTTGTCCAATGAAAAGTATATCGGTGATTCAAAATATCAAAAAACATTTACCACGAATACACTTCCGTATAGAAAACTCCCTAATAAAGGTGAGTTAATTCAATATTATATTCAAGCCACACACAAAGCTATAATATCAAAAGAAACATTTGAGAAAGCACAAGCTCTAATAGAATGTAGAAAGCATAAGAACATATTGTCAGAATCACCATTCAGCGGAAAAATCATATGCGCCAACTGCGGAACAAAATATAAGCGTAAATGTAGTGGCGATAAAATATACTGGGTTTGCCGCAGGCATGACAATTTAGCGCAACTATGCACAAATAAACGAATTGAGGAAAAGTTTATTAGACAGAGTTTTATAATACTTCACAACAAACTGTTATTCAATTACAAGCAAATTCTTGTACCTCTCCAAACGTCGTTACAGGATTTAAAGCTGAAAAGATTCAGCGGAAACACCAATGTTATGGATATTCACAAAGAAATCGCAAAACTTAAGGAGCAGACACATGTACTCGCAAGGCTGAAAACAAAAGGATTTCTGGACGAGGCTAAGTATATTGAGCAGACTGCGGGACTTACAGCTAAAATCAATAAACTGCAATCCGAGCTGAAAAAGCTTACACGTTCCGACGATGAGGATGAAACGCTTGATCAGATTGAAATGTTGATTGATTTTTTTGAAAAGCGAGATAAGCCGATAACCGAGTTTGAGGAATCTACGTTTGAGAGTATCGTTGAGAAGATCGTGGTAATAGATCAGCATGAGCTGGAGTTTCACTTGATTGGCGGATTGAAGTTCAAAGAAAATATATAACAGAAAATGCCTTGCAGTAAAATTGCAGGGCATTTCTTTGTTAGTTTTGGCACTGGATTTCCGCAGAATTTTGTGGTATCCTTGTTGGTTGAAAGGAGTGATATCAATGGCAAGAAACAGAGTAATCCCCTTCGGCTACTGCATGAAAAACGGCGAAATAACGACCGAACCAAAAGAAGTTTACGCAGTTGAAGAAATTTTTAGAGAATATCTGAATGGCAGCAGTTTTCTGCAAATCGCAAAGTTGATGGAGTCTGAAAAAATCAGGTACAGCGAGGATTCCGACCGTTGGAACAAAAATATGGTCAAGCGGATAATCGAAAATGAGAAATATCTCGGAACTGACAAATATCCGCAGATAATTGATGAGGATATTTTCAAGCGAGCAAATGAAAAGCGGGTACAGAAAGCTACTACGCTTAATCTGGTATGCGATGATTTACAGGAAATCAGAAAGGTTACATACTGCCTTGAATGCGGAGAAAAGCTTTTCAGAAAAACCAACGGCAAAGGACGTGAATATTGGAACTGCGGAAATCCCGATTGCTTTAAATATGAATATCGACTGACCGACCAAATGATAATAGGAGCGGTATTGACCGTTCTGAACACAGCTATTGCAAATTCAAGCCTATTAGAGTACGGCGGCGAAATAAGCGTGTATTCCCCTACTGTAGATGTGATTAGAAAACAAAATGAAATCAATCAGATGTCCGATTCTATACAAGTGGACTTTGACCGAGTGAAATCTGAGATTTTCAAGCTTGCCGAGATGAAATATGATTGCTGTACTTACAATGACAGTCCGCAGAAAACAGCGGAAATCAAGGCTCTGCTTGAAAATCACGAACAATTAAATACGCTCGATATTGGCTTATTTAAGTCCTGCGTAAACAGGATTTTGATAAGCCATTTTTGTACCATAGAGGTTGAATTAATCAACGGCACACGCATCCAAAACATATCAGAAAGGAATGAGAATTGTGTCAACCGCATCGAATGTAACGATAATTCCTGCGAAAGTTCAGACGGAAATAAACCGTGATAAATATCACCAATTGAGAGTAGCGGCATACTGCCGTGTAAGTACAGAGCAAGAGGAACAGCAAAACAGCTATCAGGTTCAGATCGCATATTACACAGACTTGATAAATCGCAAAAAAGAATGGACTCTTGCCGGAATTTTTGCCGACGAAGGTATCAGCGGTACACAGACAAAAAAGCGTACCGAATTTAATCGCATGATCCGTATGTGCAGAAACAAGAAAATCGACCTTGTAATTACCAAGTCGATATCAAGATTTGCCAGAAATACTGTGGATTGTTTGGAATATGTGCGACAGTTGAAAGACCTCGGGATCGGAGTGATTTTCGAGAAAGAGAACATCAATACGATGACAATGACTTCTGAATTTATGATAGCTCTGTACGGAAGTTTTGCTCAGGCAGAATCGGAGTCAATAAGCAAAAATGTAAGCTGGGGAAAAGAAAAAGCTTACCGTGAGGGCAAGGTACAGTTTCAGTATAAATATCTTCTCGGTTACAAAAAAGGTGCAGACGGCAAGCCTGAAATAGTTCCTGAAGAAGCGGAAACAGTTAAGCTGATTTTTAATATGTACCTTGACGGATACACGCTTTTAAATATCGCAGATACGCTTATGGCTCAGGGCAGAAGGACGGCTACAGGCAAAAATATTTGGAGTAAAGGCGAGGTTCAGCGTATTCTGAAAAATGAAAAATATGTCGGCGACGCACTTCTGCAAAAAAGTTTTACGGTGGACTGCATAACTCACAAAGTGGTGAAAAATAACGGTGAACGTCCTATGTATCTTGTGACAGACCATCATACGCCGATAGTTGACCGTGACACGTTCAACCGAGTACAGCAGGAGCTTGCAAGGCGAACTTCCAAGCGTAAAATCAGTGATAAAACCAAAACTGAGCAAGGCAAATACAGCGGAAAATATGCGTTATCCGAGCTGTTGATATGCGGTCATTGCGGAACTCCATACAGACGCAGGATATGGTCAAGAAACGGCAAAAAACAAATTGTCTGGCGATGTATCAGCCGTTTGGAACACGGCAAAAAGTACTGTCCCGATTCGCCGACGATAAAAGAAGAACAACTCCATAAGGCGATAATTCGGGCGATAAATAACTACTATTCCTGCCGAAATGATATTGTGAGGATTTTGAAAGCAAATATCGGCTCTGTGCTTGAATGTCAGGGGCAGGAGGATATTTTAGCTGCCGAAAAAAGGCTTAGGGAAATCGACCAAGCAAGAAATGATTTAGTGGACTTAATCGCTTCGGGCGGCTGCGATGAGGATAAGCTTGACAGTGAGTTTGCAAAGCTTTATGCGGAAGAACAGCAGTTGAGCGAACGGCTTGCAATGCTGAAATCACAAAATCAGACTTCTGCTGAAACTCAGGAAAAGCTCAATAAAATTATGAACATGATAGAGCATGAAAAGTTTGAGTTGGAAATATTCGATAATGTGCTGATACGCAAGTTGATAGAATGTGTAAAGGTTGTGAGTAAGACCGAAATACTGGTAATTTTCAAGGGCGGATACGAGGTCAGAACGGAAATTGAATAACGATTAAAATTTACAGCTTGCGGAGAAATCTGCAGGCTGTTTTTGTTGGGAGGTGTTACATTGGCAGGAAATTTTGAAGGAATAAAAAACCGTTCATATGGAATTGAGATAGAAATGACAGGCTTAACTCGCTGTCAGGCGGCAAAAGCAATTTCAGGTGTTCTGGGAGGAGAGGTTGTCCATGAGGGTGGCGCTTATGATAAATATACGGTTAAAGATATTAAAAGAAGGGATTGGTCTATTGTGTACGACGGAAGTATCAGCTGTTACAATGCAAACGGCGACCGAGCGTCCAAATCCTACAGTGTGGAAATGAATTCTCCTGTTCTTGAATATGAGGATATTCCGCTTTTGCAGGAGGTTGTACGAGTTCTTAGAAAAGCGGGCGGAGTAACGGGTCCGAGATATTGTGCAGGCACGCATATTCACATTTCGGCAGACGATTACACTCCGCAGCAGATACGCAATCTTGTAAATATTTTTGCAAGTAAGGAGGACTTTCTGTGGGACGCTTTGCAGGTTTCTTCTGCTCGTGAATCCTACTGTCACAAGATGGATAAGCAGTTCATCGAGGAAATTAACCGAAAAAAGCCTAAAGATATGGAAGAAATAAAGGGGCTTTGGTATCACGGCAGAATGAGCGAACAGTTTCAGCATTACTCAAATAGCCGATATGTTATCTGCAATCTGCACTCATTCTTTCAGCATGGTCATTACGAGATAAGGGCATACAACGGAAGTCTTCATGCAGGAGAGGTAAGAAGTCAGATAGTTCTTGCGCTTGCCATAAGCAATGCGGCAATGACTAAGAAATACTGTTCTCCGCACGTTTCGCAAAGCGATAATATGCGGTACAGCTTTCGTGTATGGCTTTTGAATCTTGGACTTATCGGAGATGAGTTCAAGAATTGCAGAACGCATTTGCTAAAACATTTGGATGGCGATATTGCATGGCGGCACCCGGAGGACGGAATAGCCGCAAGAGCAAAGCTGAAAGAAAAACGTGAAGCTGAACGGCAAGCCGCCCGTGGGCAGCGTGTCGAGCCTGTAAGCGAGGTTCAGGAGTTAAACGAAAATGTATCCGATGAAAATTCAGAGCCGACAGAGAGCGAATGTGAGAACTTTGAAGAAGATGAAGAAATGGGCATGGAAATGTCAATGTGATCGGAGGTAGAGAATGAAAAATAAACAGTTATATATTGCATATGGAAGCAATATAAATTTGGAGCAAATGGCATACAGATGTCCACATTCAAAGGTTGTAGGAACATCAGAAATCAAGGATTATGAATTAGAGTTCAGGGGCGTTGCAACAATCGTTCCGAATAAGGGTGCAAGAGTTCCCGTTCTGATATGGGAGCTTGACGAAAGGGATTTGCCTACTCTTAACAAATACGAAGGCTACCCCAGTTTCTACAGGCAGGAAAAAATGTCCTTTGAATTGAATGGGAAAGCTTGCACGGGTATGGCGTATCTGATGAATTATGGTGAGCTTTCTCCGCCGAGCAACAGATATTATAACACTATTTTACAAGGGTACAGAGAAAACGGTTTGGATGAGAAATATCTTCAAACTGCTCTTGAAAATTCTCAGCAGCTTGAGTATTCCGTGAATGATGAATTCGATGAAGATTTTGATGATGATTACGATCTTGACGACGATATGCAAGTGAAATTTTAGGAGGTTCAGCATAATGAGATACAAAGGTTTTTATGTGAAAATATCTCCCGACACTGATCTGCATCGGGAGGATAAGGACGGTAATGATGTTCGCTGTAACGGGTTTACAGTTGAAGTCTTTGCAGATAAGTCCGAAAAGCTTGAAATTGATGTTTTTTCGGCTGCGGTGAATTTTGAACTGCTGGAAAACAGTATATCTGAGGTTGAACAGTTTGCTAAAGATTATGTGGATTGTGAGGAAAAAGAATATCGCAGAATGATCGATGAGTTCAATGAATATTGACCGGTAGAAATAATTTTTAATCGGAATGGTCATAATTTATCTCGTTTTAGATATGCATCCATTTGGTATCAGCAAGACAAAGGTTTTAAAAGCAGACGTTTTTATGGCGTCTGCTTTTTTGTTGTGCTATTTTGCCCCTTTTTACACCCCTATCCAAAATATCCTGCATAAAAATCTACCTGACATAGCAGCATACTCTGGGTCGTATGATAAATGTATGATAAAAGCTCCCGAAACGGGGACTTTTTGCGTGGGTCTGCCCGAGCGCGGATATAATAATTAAACAGAAAAAGCAAGCCCCTGCGTCGTGAAAAAACGCAGGGGCTTATTGCGTGTGTTTTTACTTCTTGTGCGGCAGCTTTATCTCGGGCACGGCCAGGTTTTCAAAAACCACGCCGCTCTCTTCCTCAGCGTTCGTTTGCTCTTCGGCAGGCTCTTCATCTTCGCCTCCGTCGATATGTACTTCGGGGAATGCAAGATTTTCCGAAGCGTAGTTCAGCTTTTCTCTTTTCTTTCTTTTTCTGAAATTCATAAGCTCAGCTCCCTTAGTTGATAAAGTTGATAAATGCCGTTATAACAAGGCTGTTTATAAAGTCGGCGAACATACTGCCCACTATCGGCACAAGCATATACGCCTTTATCGAGGGCACGAATTTCTCAGTAAGCGCCTGCATATTCGCCATAGCGTTGGGCGTAGCGCCCATGCCGAAGCCGCAGGTGCCCGCCGCAAGCACCGCCGCGTCGTAATCTCTGCCCATCACGTTGTATACCAAAAAGTACGAGAACATAGCCATCAGCACCACCTGCGCCAGCAGAAGTATTATCATCGGAAGGGCAAGCTCCGCGAGCTGCCAAAGCTGTAAGGTTATCATGGCTATTCCGAGAAAGAGCGAAAGGCATATTCCGCCTATGTCGTTTATCTCGCCCATGTGTATGTGTATCTTTCCGCCGTACTCGCCGATGTTGCGCATAAAGGCTGCGGCTATCATAGAGCCGATGTATATCGGGAAAGTCATGCCCGTCATTGAGAGCAGCCATGAAAGTACAGTGCCTATGCCCATAGCTATCGCGAGCTGGTAAGCGGCGGGGGCGTACATACTTACCGAGCGGTGGTGCTTCTGCTCGTCCTCCTCCAGTATAGAGGGGTCTTCGGCAACTGCGGTCTTTAGCAGGTCGTGCTTCAGTATCAGCCGTCTGCCGATAGGGCCGCCCATAGTTGAGCCGATTATCAGACCGAATGTCGCCGCCGCCGTGCACACGGTAGTAGCGCCCTTTATGCCGAAATCCTCAAGTACCGTGCCGAATGCGCCCGATGTTCCGTGACCGCCTACCATAGGTATCGAGCCTGTGCACATACCTACCAGCGGGCTTATTCCCATCAGCTTCGATATTCCCACCGCCACAAAATTCTGCGTGAATATCAGCACCACTAGGCATAGCAGGAATACCACAAGGCTCTTGCCGCCCGCTTTCAGCACTTTCAGATTAGCCTGAAAACCTACTGATGTAAAGAACATTACCATACATACCGTTTTCAGCGTTTCGTCAAACTGAAACTCTACTATGCCCAGCCCGTGCAGCAGGCAGGAGAGAAGCGCGAAAACTACTCCGCCTACCACCGGCGCGGGTATGCAGAAAGTTTCGAGAAACTTTATCTTCTTTTTCAGAAACCCGCCGAGATACAGTACGCCTACCGCTGCGGCGAGCGTCTGATACATATCTACATTAAGTGTTTTCAATATCTCAGTACCTCGCTTTCGTTAGTTATCATCGGCGTTTACAGAGATATTTATGCTCTTGTAATACTCCGCTGCGCCTTTGTGAAAATCGCAGGGGAGCCCGCTGGTCGCGAAATCGCTGTTCGGCGCGGCAAGTCCCTGCTTCTCTATATCGCCGCTGTTTTCAAATATCGCGGCGGTCAGCTTTTTCACTGTCTGCGCGTCTGCTGAAGCGTCAGCTACCAGTACAGCCTTCACGCCTATGGTGGGCACGTCCTCGTTTATGCCGCTGTATGTGCCCGCCTTTATCTCGGTGCTGAAATATCCCTCATAAAGGTTAGTCATGTATGCGGCAGTGCGCTCGTCCATTGGCAGCAGGCGTATAGATATATCCTCCGCAAGCTGCGAGATAACGTCGGCGGGCGCGCCAAGCACGGCGAAAAATGCGTCGATCTCGCCGTCTTTCAGCGCTTCGGCTGACTGCTGATAATTCATGTAGCAGGTATTTACCATGTTCATGCTGATACCTGCCGAGTTTAAGATGTACTCGGCGTTTTTCGCCACGCCCGAGCCGTCCTCGCCCAGCGAGATGCGCTTTTCAGCCAAGTCGGCTATGCTTTCTATGTCAGAGTCGGCGCGTACTACTATCTGAAAATCTTCCATATAAAGCGCCGCCACCGCCCGCACGTCTGAAACAGGGCTGCCCTTGAAATCGTCAGTGCCGTTCACCGCTTCCGAAAGCATATCGCTCTGCACGATAGCCATGTCGATAAAGCCGTCGTTCAGCAGGCGCAGGTTCGCCTGAGAGCCTGCGGTGTTTTTCACGATAACGTTCACGCCGCTTTCAAGCCCTGCAAAAGCGTTGCCGTACTTGCGGTATATTCCGCCATCGTTGCCTGTGCCGAGCTTTACGTTTTTACCGCATGAGCACAGCGAAAGGCATAGCGCCGCCGCAGCCGCCAAAGCCGCCGCTCTTGCCGCGCGTGCAGATCTTATCATATATCATCTTCCTTTCATCACATATATTACTATTATAATTGTACCATATTTGCGCGCCGACTGCAACGGCTTTTTTCAGAAATATTGATGTACATTCTTTTACCGTGCGGAAATGCCTGTACGGATATTTTTCTACTTTTTGCACGGCTGGGCGAACTTTTGCGTCGGCGCATTTGCATGATTTGACGAACGGCAAATTTGGCAGGCTTTTGCGGGTGATTTTTGCTGTACGAGTGCATAAATCTGCAATGAACAAAATAAGCGTGATTGTGCATATCGCATAAATCAGCAACAAAGATCTTATCGCACGAAAAATTTGCAAAAGCGTATTTTGCGGCGTATAATTAAAGTATCAAAAATACTACTATTAAAATATGAAATGAGGAAATACACTATGAGCAAGCAGTATGAGCTTAACAAAAACCTCGCCCAGATGCTGAAGGGCGGCGTTATCATGGACGTTACCACCCCCGAGCAGGCTAAGATAGCCGAAGCGGCAGGCGCGTGCGCAGTTATGGCGCTTGAGCGTATACCAGCTGACATTCGCGCGGCAGGCGGCGTTTCCCGCATGAGCGACCCTAAGATGATAAAGGGCATACAGCAGGCGGTATCTATCCCCGTAATGGCGAAGTGCCGTATAGGTCATTTCGCTGAGGCGCAGATACTCGAAGCTATCGAGATCGACTACATCGACGAATCTGAGGTGCTCTCGCCCGCCGACGACGTTTACCATATCGACAAGAGAAAGTTTAAAGTGCCTTTCGTATGCGGCGCTAAAGATCTTGGCGAAGCGCTCCGCCGCATAAGCGAGGGTGCTTCCATGATACGCACAAAGGGCGAGCCGGGTACGGGCGACGTTGTGCAGGCAGTTACCCACATGAGAAAAATGCAGAGCGAGATGCGCAGACTCAGCTCGCTTTCAGAGGACGAGCTTTTTGAGGCCGCTAAGCAGCTTCGTTCGCCTTACGAGCTGGTAAAGTACGTTGCTGAAAACGGCAAGCTGCCGGTAGTAAACTTCGCAGCGGGCGGCGTAGCTACCCCTGCCGACGCGGCGCTTATGATGCAGCTGGGCGCTGAGGGCGTTTTCGTAGGCTCGGGCATATTCAAGTCGGGCAACCCCGAAAAGCGCGCTTCCGCCATAGTAAAGGCTGTTACCAACTACACCGACGCTAAGATGCTGGCTGAGCTTTCCGAAGATCTCGGCGAAGCTATGGTAGGCATCAACAAGGACGAGATAGAGCTGCTTATGGCAGAAAGAGGAAAGTAAAATGAGCGTTATAGCGGTACTTGCGCTGCAGGGCGCGTTTGCCGAGCATGAAAAAATGCTCGATCAGCTTGGCACGGAGCATTTCGAGATACGCCAGCTTGCAGATATAGACCGCAGCTTCGACGGGCTGATAATACCCGGCGGCGAGAGCACGGTGCAGGGCAAACTGCTGAGAGATCTGGGGCTTTTCGAGCCGCTGAACAAGCTGATAAGCGGCGGTCTGCCGACATTCGGCACCTGCGCAGGCATGATACTTTTGGCAGAAAAGCTCGAAAATGACAGCGAGCACTATTTCAGCGCTATGCCCATGACGGTAAAGCGCAACGCCTACGGCAGACAGCTAGGCAGCTTTTATACCGAGAGCGAGTTTGCGGGCAGCGTGATACCCATGACGTTTATCCGCGCGCCGTACATAGCGGACATCGGAGGCTGCGAAAAACTGGCTGAGGTAGACGGCAAAGCGGCAGCGGCGCGCTACAAAAACTGCCTTGCGGCGGCATTTCACCCTGAGCTGAACGAAGACCTTACGGTGCACAAGTATTTTCTCGACATGGTGGCGGGCAAGGTCTGAAAAATTGCAGATATTAAAGAGGACTGAGTTTGCATAGCGCTCAGTCCTCTTTGTGGTTTTTATTCCGGTTGAACCGTAAGCTGATTAACAAAAGAACAGGTCTTTACTGTTTACTGATCGTGTAAGATCATTGCTCAAATATGCAAGCGTACTTTGGGTTTTCTGTGAGCAGCTTCTTTTCCTCCTCCGGAAAAGAAGCTACAGTTTTTTTCAAAAAGCTCGGCTCGCATACAGTTACTTTATGACCTGAAGGATCTACAGATCTCAACAGTGATGAAGTAAAATGCTCATTGCTATTCCCATCATTTGTGCTCTCGTCATTCCGTTCTTCCCATTTTCTGATTTTCCCGTTTTTCCACTGTTCAAATTTTATATATTGCTCAAACGCTGAATCAAAACAGCCCATTGCGGCTTCATGATCTCCGATATTATTTGCGATCTTTACACATTCCATATCTATAAAACATAAGTCGCTGTGAAATCCGTAACATTCAGTACCCAGTATTTTCTCAAACAACTTTCGAGTCAATAAAAGAAGCTCTAGTCCGTCCCGACTATTATTCAATTCATCATTACACACTATCGCTTCGTCCAGTGATTTTTGAAAAGCATGAAGCAGTTCCAGCACTGCGTTCCCGCGATATTGTTCAGCCCTTTTATCATCATTTATGCTGCCGATGCTTCCCAAGTTGCCCAGTAAAACTTGTCTGCACAATTCAAGGTCGGGCTGTTCTGACGCTTTCTGCTCGGCTTTTTCATATTTGCCAAGGCTGGAATATACGGATAATAACGGAATGATACACGATCGGTCATGCGGCAATAATTCCTCATACAGTTTAGCGGCTTCCTCCCAAAATATATTCGGCAGTTCGCCTTTGTTCTTCCACCCTTGCTTATGTAAGGCACAAGCCAGCTTCGTCTTAAGATCCGCTCTGTCCGGAAACTCTTCGAGCCCTCTGCGCATTAGTGCGATACACTCGGTCATATCATCGCTATTATTTAGCATCTGCTGAGCCTCATCATTATATCTCTGAATTATTTTGTTCCTGTCATTGTTATAGCCAAACAACTCATCGATCGATATATGAAAATAGTTGGCGATAGATGGTATCATCTCCATATCCGGATAACCGCCATTTGCTTCCCACCTTGAAACGGCTTGCGGCGTAACGCCTAAAGCATTTGCCAGATCCTCTTGTTTTCTTCCCGTCGCCTTTCGCAGATCTTTTATTTTCTCACCAATTTTCACTTGCATTTTAATACCTCCGTATTATTTTATCACCGGTGTACGTTAATTATAGCATAGAGGTAAACCCAAGTCAATTATCAATTCGTTGTTTCATGCTAAACGGAGCGTTGTTTAAAAAAACGCCCAAGCGGGCACTATCCCACTTGGACGTATCGGAATTTTCAATGCTAGCTATCTAGGTATGGGTGTTAGATAAAACGGGATTTATCTATTCCTCATCTTCGTTAAGACCTTGTTCATTACATATTTGTTCAGCCTCAATATCTTCGGCAGTGACTTTTCCTATAATATCCCTATAGGCTTCTTTTATTCCATTTTTGACAGCCCACTTAATTATAAAATATAATGCAAGTATAACGATCAGTGCTGTGCCAAAACTAATTCCTAATTCTTCAAACATTTCATTACCTCTCCAAATTACGATCTATCGAGCAATACTGCCCCTTTGCTCTTTTCCCCATTATACCACACCGCGCCGAAATTTTCAATGCTATATATCGGTATGGCTATTAGATAAATCGGAATGTATATTGATCTTCCCAAAAACAAATGATAATGCTAATGACAAAGACGTTATCAAAAAGTATGCTGCTATTATTTTTAGCCGGCTTTCATGAACAAGTAAACATACTGCTGAAAAAACAACGTTTAATAAAAATGTAATGCCGAACCAGAGCGACCGGCTATTGGTCGTAGCTGATTTTGTATACTTTCGGATACAAAATCCGGTTCCGACAACAAGTGTGATACAGAATAGTGAGACAGCACAAGAGATCATTATGCTGATAATTGGAACGGTATCATTATGGAAATTATAAAATAAGCTTTTTACAAGAGTAATAAGTGCCAGTATCATAGCTATGTACGGCATTACAATGAATATTACTTTTAATTTCTTTAACATACTTATCACCTCAAAATTACGATCTATCGAGCAATATCGCCCCTTTGATCTTTTCCCCATTATACCACACCGCGCCGAAATATTCAACACTAAAATTCAAAAATAAACTTTTCTCAGACCTCTTGACTTTGCCGAGCGCGCCCGCCCTTGCGTCCGCCCGAATTTTGTGGTATAATTAGACTATACTTTAGCGAAAGAACGGTGCATAAAATGCTTTACATAATGCGTCACGGAAAGACGGAATGGAACGCTTTGAAAAAATTGCAGGGCAGGACTGACATACCCCTCAGCGCAGAGGGGCGCGAGATGGCGGAAAAGGCGCGGGCGGAGTACGCCGACGTGCATTTCGACGTTTGCTTTTGCTCGCCGCTGATACGCGCGCGGGAAACTGCCGAGATACTTCTGCGCGGTCGCGGCGTGCCGATCATCGCGGACGACAGGCTGGCGGAGATGTGCTTCGGCGAAGCGGAGGGCATGACGGGCTATTTTGACGATACGGAAAGCCCCGTGAGCGCGCTCTTCCAGTCGCCCGAGAAGTACACCACCCCCGCAAAGGGCGGCGAAAGCTTTGAAGAGCTTTTCGCGCGCACCGGCGAGTTCCTGCGCGAGCGCGTTCAGCCGCTGCTGGAGCAGGGCAAAGACGTGCTGATAGTAGGGCACGGCGCTATGAATTGCAGCATTATATGTCAGGTGAAAAACATACCGCTTGAAAAATTCTGGAGCGCGGGGATAGAGAACTGCAAGCTGAAAAGGCTTGTGTAATAAAATAAAATGCAGCTCGGCGTGGAAAACGTCGGGCTGTTTTTTGCATATTGCGGCGGCTTACTCTTCACCCCTGCCGTTCCATTTGTCGAATATCAGATGCACCAGCGGCGCGGCGGCGAACATATTCCAGAAAAAAGCCATCGGGAAATTTTTGATGAGCGTGCCCGCCCATATCGCGGGCAGGCGGGTCAGCGGCATACCGCCGAGAATTATCTGAAAAAGTATCGAGGCTATAAGGCTCATCAGCGGGCACATCACCTGCACCGTGCCTGCCTGCCGCATCAGTCGGCAAAAATAGGGGTTGTCCTTTTCGGGGTCGCAGTGCCTTTTCATAAAAGCCGCGCCCGCCCTGTTGCCAATAAGGTCTGATACTATGTATACTATTACTGTCATAAATACAGATTCTTTCAGCGCTGCCCAAAATACGGCGTATGATATGGCAGAAAAGCCCAAGCTTTTTGCCAAATTAAAGCCCATTCTTATCGAAGTGTTGTATACCTCCATTCCGTATGCCATAAAAAATGACATCAATATCCCAAATACTATTCCTTGTGTTTTTGTTTTCGGCATGATATGCCCCTCCTGTAAATAAATTATAAAAGGCGTGATCTTTTGCATTTGCAATAGACTACGCCCAAAGGACTTATTTCTATTAGTAGAGGAATACTGACTATCACGCATTTTACTAAGGCAAGACCGCACAAGGATCGCGTGCAAAGCCGCTAGGCGGTCCTTTTGCGGTATTACCCTAATGTATTATAGCATATTTTCTCGCGATTTTCAAGGGGGGGCAGGTTTAAGGCATCATTTTATCAGCCGCACGCCTTCGATATGGCAGGCTTTCCGATCATAACCATACCGTGCCTGACCGCCTAAAGTCAAGGCGTAAAAAGCAGCCGAGCTTGCAAACTCGACTGCTTTTCTCATACCATATTATTTCACAAACTTAAATTTCTCAAAGTCGAAATTGCTGCCCGGCAGGAATGCGAACGAAACTTTCTGCCTGCCCGCTGCGCCAGTAAGGTCAAACCTGCGCTCGGTGTAATTCTCGGCGTCGTCTGTGCGGAATTCGCAGAGTATGCGCTTCTCGCCGTCCTCGCCGCTGAGGATAAGGTGTATGCTGTTGAGCGCGAGCGGTGATCTTCCGCTTATCACAAGGGAGCTAGGCGCTTCGGCAAAGTCAAATTCGCCAAAGTCGAGTACTACGTTGTTGCCTATGCCCAGCACGCAGCTTCCAGATACTTCAAATTTATCTCCGTAGATGTTGTCCGCTTCCGCAGCGCTTATCTCGGCAAACTCGCGCGCCTGCTTTTCAAATTCAAAGCCGCTTATCTGATAGCCCTTTGTTGTGAGTATCGTCAGCGTGCGCACGCCTTTCAGCTTTCTGTTCAGCTTGTAAGTTTCGGGCTTGAATACCATCCACTCGGGCTGCTTTAGGTACTCGAAGCTGCCCAGCAGCTCGCCGCCCTCGCCGGGTATGCCGTCGTAGAAGCTGATGTCTACGGGGTCGAGCGTGTTCGCCCAAATGTGTACTTTTATGGTGTCGGCGCCGCTGCCGAAGTCGATGTTGTCGTAAGCCGCCCACGATGTTTCGCCGCCGCTTGCAAAGCATACTCCGCGCTCTACGCCGCCTGTAACGCCCTCGCTCGTGCGCGTGTAAAGTCCGCCGATGACGAAGCTGTACGGGTCGGTGAGCGCGCTGCCCAAGCCCTCGGCTTTGAAGTGCAGTACTGAGATTATGTGGCAGTGCTCAGTGCCGTTTTTGCACATCGCGCGCAGCCAAAATTCTCCGTCGCCTCGTGCCTTTACCGTAATGCCCTCTTCGCCTGCGCTGCATTCCGCGACGTTAGAGGTTATGCCCTTTTCGTTCGTCACCTTAAACTCTATCTCGTTCGCGTAGTCGGAGTTCGCGGGGCGCACGGCGTATCTCACCAGCGTTTCGGGGTGCTCGGGGTCCAGCGTAAGGCGCTCAGCGCTCAGCTCTATCTTGCGCACGGGTATCTCGTCAGTTCTGCCGCACTCGGTCGAGCAGGGCTGAGCACTTTGCTGCGCCGATAATCCGTGTATGCGCTCGGCGGGCACGGCTTTCAGCTCGATAACTGCTTCGGGCAGCGAGGGCGAGGTCAGCGTTACCTTTATGCCGCCCGCTTCGCCGGTAGAGCCGATTATCGCGAGCATCTTGCCCGAGAAAAGCCTGCGCGAAGTGCCTTTGTACTGGTCGTAGTCGGTGCTGTCGCCGTTGTCAACGCCCATTAGCCTTCCCGCGCCCTCTACCGTTACGTTCACGCGGTCGTTGGCGTTGGCGCAGAATGTTCCATTTTCGTCCAGCGCTGAGATCTCCAGATATGTAAGGTCTTCGCCGTCCGCCGCCAGCTCGGTCTTGTCGGGGATGATTTCGAGCTTAGCCGCGTCGCCGAACGAGCGCTGTATGTCCTCCGCTATGACCTCGCCGTTTTCGTTGTAAGCCAGCGCTTTCAGCTCGCCTTTTTGATAGGGGATAACGTAATCCGCCGTAAGCTTTGTGCCGTGCGTATGGTCGATGTCGAAAGCGCCCAGCGAGCCGCCGTTAAAGAAAAGCTCTACGCGCGGCGCATTCGAGCATACGCGAACGTCTGTCGGCAGACCCTCGCTGAAATCCCAGTAGGGGAATATGTGTACGAAAGGCGCAGCCTTGCAGTCAGTCCACTCGGCGCGGAAAATGTATGCGCTGTCTTTCGCAAAGCCCGCCGTGTCATATTGACCGAAGTAGGAGTTTTTGGTGCTGTAAGGAGTAGGCTCGCCGATGTAGTCGAAGCCTGTCCAGATGAACTGACCCGCGCAGTATTCCGCGTCGCGGTCTTTTATTATGCACTCTTCGGTATTTTTCGCGCCCCAGCCCGTGCAGCTGTTGCCCAGCGAAGAGCACTGCTCGTCATCGTCGGTAAGCAGTATCTCAGAGAGCGGGAAGTGGTATATTCCGCGGCTCTGCACTACCGAAGCCGTTTCGCTGCCGTATATCATCCAGTCGGGGTGAGCGGCGTGGTGGTCGGCGTAAAGGCGCTCGCCGTAATTATAGCCTACGAGCTTTAGTATATCGCCGCATTTTTGTCCGTTTTCCCACTGCATGAAGTTTGAGCCGAAGGTAACGTAGCCGTTGCCTGCGGGGTCGTGAAGCTGTACCAGTCTTTTCAGCAGCGCTGTTACTTCCTGTCCGCGGTCGTCGGCGTGGGTGTCGAATATCTCGTTGCCTATGCTCCAGCCAATTATCGAGGGGCGGTTTCTGTCGCGGCGAACCCATGAAGCCACGTCTTTATCTACCCATTCGTCAAAAAATCTTGCGTAGTCATAGTCGGTCTTTGAGCGCTCCCACATATCGAAGCCCTCTGAGAGTATCAGCATACCCGTTTCGTCGGCAATGTCCATAAATTCCTCCGCAGGCATATTGTGCGAAGTTCTTATGGCGTTCACGCCCATCTCGCGCAGCTTTTTGAATCTGCGGCGAATGGCTGCGGGGTTAGATACCGCGCCCAGACAGCCGTTGTCGTGGTGCTCGCACGAGCCGTGCAGCTTGACGTGTCTGCCGTTTAAGAAAAAGCCCTTGTCGGTGGTGAACTCTATCGTGCGGTAGCCGTATTTTTGGCTCACGCGCTGTACGCACTCGCCGTTCACGAATATCTCAGAGATCATAGCGTACTGCTGCGGGTCGGCGATGTCCCAAAGCGCGGGGCTTTCGAGGGTCATTCTCTGCGCCGTCAGCGAATACGCCGCGCCGCTCACGCGGACCGCCTGCGGTATGCAGCTCTCGTCCGCCGCGCATATGTCTGAGATGTACGAAGCCTGCTCGCTGCCGTCGGGCGCTATTATCGTATTTTTGATCTGTATGCCCGCGACTGATGTTCCTGCGGGACGGAGTATCTCGGCGGTCACTTCCGTTACCCACTCGCTGCCGCGCTTTTCGGTTGTGATGTATATTCCGTCGTTGCCAAAGCGCACCTCTGAGCTTTCGCAGAGCCATACTTTGCGGAAAATTCCCGCGCCCGAGTACCAGCGCGAGTTTGGCGAACGGTGGTCTGCGCGCACGGTTATCTCATTTTCGCCGCCGCGCACCAGCTCGGTAATATCGAACTGAAAAGCCGAGTAGCCGTATTTCCACTCGCCCGCTTTTTCGCCGTTTACATAAACGGTGCTGTCCATATACACGCCGTCAAAGCGTATGTATGTGCGCACGCCATCTTTTTTGGCGTATGTAAAGCGCTTTCTGTACCAGCCGGTAGAGTCCTCGTAGAGGGCGTTGGTGTCGTATATCAGCCAGTCGTGGGGAATGTCGGTGTGGGCGAAGGGCATATCTGCCGAATATTCAGTACCGAGAGGGGCTTTGTAAAATTCCCAGCCGCTGCAAAAAAGCTCGCGGTTTGAATAAGTTTCGCAAAAGTCCATATCAAAAATTTCCTTTCGTTGTATCATGAGTATGCAAATATTTTCTGTATTTACGTTACTTATATTGTATCAGCATTTCGCTGTCAAGTCAATAAACGATATTGATATTTTATAAAGATATGAATATCCGTGCGAATTTTTTTATAAAAAAACCGCGCAGATCTTTTTCAGTCTGCGCGGTCGCGTTATCATGTATTTTTGAAGATGGCGTTACTTTGCGCCCGCGGCTTTCTTTATGCCGTTTATGATGTCCTCGTTTTGCCACTTCATATCGGCGCGGAGGAAAAGCCCGCCGTCGTCCCATATGTAGGTGGGTATGCCTGCTTCGGTGCAGAAGCTTACGAAGTCTTCGCAGAATTTCACGCGCGAAGCTTCGTCGTTGCCGTAGCAGGTGCCGTATTCGCCGACTATAACGGGTATGCCTTTATCGACAAAAGTGGTCTTTAGCTGCTCGACTTTCGACTTCATAAGGCTTACCTCAGCGTCAGTGCCCCAGTCGTGCTGATTGGTGGTGGTGCAGAATTCCCAAGGGGTGTAGTAGTGCACCGAAACTATGCAGCGGTCGGCGGGGTCGCTAGGCAGCTTGTATTTCTCATTGCAGGTGCGCTCTATATCCGTCCAGTAGCCCGCTATCAGCAGGTGGCGCTTATCGTTGTTGCCGCCCGAAGCGCGCACGGTGTCTACAAATTTCTGGTTGAGCTTATTGAGCGTTTCGTAGGCCGCGTCCTCAGCCATATCGTCAAAGCCGACCTCGTTCATCGACTCAAATATCAGCTTGTCGCCGTAGTTCTTAAAGCGGTCGCAGATCTGCTCCCAAACTTTCACATATCTCGCTTCCACGCCCTCGTAGTCTGTCGAGGCGTTTCTTACCCACGCGCCGAAATCGGGGTCGCCGCCGCCATCATGGTGAATGTTTATGATAACGTACATATCGAGGTCGCAGGCGTAGTCAACTACCTCCTGCACTCTGTCCATCCAGTCAGCGTCGATAACGTATTCGTCGTTCATGTGGTCGCGCCAGGTGACGGGTATGCGCACCGAGTCGAAGCCCGAGTTTTTCACGAACTCTAGCTGTTCTTTGGTAACGGTGGGGTTGCCCCAAAGCGTTTCGTCTACCTTGTCAGCCGTTTCGTTCGCAACTCCGTCGCCGTCGCGGTCGGCGTTGCATACGTCGAGCGAGTTGCCGAGATTGTAGCCCAGCTTCATCTCTTTTACCAGATCCATCGAGCTTATGTCGCGCATAGTGCCCGCAGAGCCGCTTTCGGTCTTTTTATCGCCGCCGTTCGATGAGCTTTCATTTTTGCTTCCGCAGGCAGCCATCGAAGCGCAGAGCGCTGCGGCAGCCGCAGCCGCCATTATTCTTTTCATTACAGCCATTGTGATGATTCCTTTCGTGCTTTCGCTCAGCGTATGCCCGGCATTTTGTCCAGCAGCGCCAGCATTTTGCCCATCTGTTCGTCAGTGCCTACGGTTATGCGCAGGCGGTTGCCTATCTTCGGCTTGTTCCAGTAGCGCACATATATGCCGTTCTCGCGCAGGTAGCCGAATATCTCCTTTGCTGAAAGGCTCTTGTGCTCGGCAAAGAGGAAGTTTGTCGAGCTTTTCGCCACGTCAAATCCCATGCCGCGCAGGCTCTCGGCGCAGCGGTCGCGGGTAGCCATTATCTTGCCGACTATCTCGCGGAAGTATGCGTCGTCGTTTATCGAAGCCACGCCTGCCTCTATCGAAACTTTGTCCATCGGGTAAGAATTGTAGCTGTCCTTTACCGCGCCCAGCATTTGTATCAGCTCGGGGCAGCCTATCGCCATGCCTATCCTCATGCCCGCCATAGCGCGCGACTTTGAGAAGGTCTGCGTTACCAGCAGGTTCTCGTACTTTTTGGTAAGCTCTACCGACGAATAGCAGCCGAAGTCTACATACGCTTCGTCGATTATAACTACGCAGTCGCGGTTGTGCTCCAGCAGGTCTATGATGAAGTCTTTTCCCCTGCCGATAGATGTCGGGGCGTTTGGGTTCGGGATAACTACTCCGCCGTTTTCGCGGTAAAAGTCCGCCGCATTTATCTCAAAGCGCTCGTCAACTTCGGGCGTTTCATAGGGTATTTTCAGCAGCTCGCACCATACGGGGTAAAAAGAGTAGGTAACGTCGGGGAAAAGTATAGGCTTATCCGAATTGAAAAACGCGCGGAAAGCCGTAGCCAGCACGTCGTCAGAGCCGTTGCCTATGAATATGTTTTCCGCCGTAAGCTCCACGCCGTTTTCTGCCGAAAGACGCTCGGCGGCGGCTTTTCTCAGCAGGGCGGCGTCCATAGAGGGGTACAGCCGCAGACCCTCCGCCTTAAACCGCGCGATAACTTCGCTTACAGCAGGCGAGGGCGGATATGGGCTTTCATTCGCGTTGAGCTTGATTATGTCGTCGCTCTTCGGCTGTTCGCCCGCCGTGTAAGGCTCTATGTCTATATAATTTTTTCTCCAGAGTTTCTCGCTCATGTAAAATTCAGACCTTTCATAAGCATACCATGTATACTTGTATACTATATTAAAGTAATTATATCACACCCGCCGCCAAATGTCAACGCCGAGCAAAAAAGCGCCCCTGCGTTTTCGGCACAGGAGCGCTGATGATATAATATTTAGATAAAGTCTACAAGCTCAAGATATGCGCTGTACATCTTATCGGTATTGGGATCTATCGTTATGCGCAGCGAATAGAGCGGTGTCAGACCCATTGGAGTGGCATTTCCGAGCATACTTCCGCAGTACGCCGAGCCGTCGCTGCTCACGCCGTATCTGCCGGCATTTTCGGCGCTCGGCTTGGTGTATACATATGAAAGGTAGCTGCCGGAGATGCTTATCTCGCTGTCGGAACTCATGCCGTTCTGCTCGAAGAATGATGCTATGTTCGCAGCAGTTATCTCCTCGGCGCTTACGCAGTCGTCAACATCGTGCTTATAGATGAGTTGATTTAAGCGGGTGAGCAGACCGTGCGGCAGCCATGCAGGCGTATTGCAGCCTACATCATACTCGTCATCAAGCTCCTCCGCCCACGCTACATACGAATTTTCCAGCGTCACCTTACCGTTCGGGTCGGTAAGGTTTACGGGATAAACTGCTATTCTGTTCTTGCTGCTGCCCTTCGGCGTTAGCGTAAGCCTGTACATCGTGTACCACGGCTTATTTGTGAGCATGATATTGTCGCCGCCAACGTCATACTCCAGCAGGTTATCCTTATTTTCCTCGTAAGTGCCGTCGCCGTAAGCGAAATCGTACTTGTCGGAATACTGCTCGTAAAGTTCGGCTACCGTTATCTTGCCGCCAAGCTGAAAAATGTCGTTTCCTATCTGAACAAGTCCGGAACTCATGGCGGCTGAGGTTATCTCGCTGCTCGGCTCGGTCGGCATAGCCTGCGGCTCGGCCGAAGTTTCGTCAGAGCTTTCGTCCTCTTCGGCGGCTAAGCTATCCAGCGCATTTTCTACGTCCTTTTCGTCGATGTCATCAAGGTCGCCAATATCTCCCGCGCCTATGTCCTCGCTCTCCGCCTTGCGCGAAGCTGCGGGCTTTTCGTCCGCCTTTTCGGGCTTGCCGCCCATGTTTACCGCGACGGCTATACCTCCGCCGACTATCACTGCCGCGCATACTCCCGCGATGACTTTTGCTTTAACTGTTGATAACATAGTTTTTCCTCCCGATACGGCTTTTGCCGATGTGTTTTCGGGAACGGTATTGGCGTGAGAGTTCTGTGAGTTCTGAGTATTCTGTGAAGTATCGGCGCTCGGGGTATCTCCTCCGAAAACGGAAAGCGGCGGCAGCGGCATATCCTGCGATTCCGCAAGCAGCAGCCTTGTGAGCACGGGTACGGGCAGAACCGCGTGCAGCCTGTCGTCGGTCTTTTTCTCGTAAATGAGCACCGCCTCCTTTATTTTTTTTCTGGCGGCGCTCAGGCGCGAAGTTACTGTGCCGCTGGGGCACTCCATTATCTGCGCTATCTCTTCCACGCTAAGCGAGTCGAAGTAGTAGAGTATAACGCTGCGGCGCTGCTCGGCGGTAAGCTCGCGGTCTATTATCTGCATGATAACGCGGCGCTTCTGCACGTCGGCGGCGTATTCTTCGGGTATGAGCCCCTCGTCGGGTATCACCTCCAGCGCTTCGTCTGTCAGCTCTTCCGCAGCAGGCTTTCTGAAATACGCCCTGCATTTGTTTATAGCTATGCGGTTTACCCAGGCTGAGAAATTTTCAGGCTCTCTCAGCTCACCGAGTTTCAGCAGCGCCGTCATGAAGGTGTCCTGCACAGCGTCCTGCGCTTCCTGCGCGCTGCCGATAAGCTTTAGGCAGTTGAAATACACCGATCTGCCGACCTCTTCGTAAAGCCTGCCGAAAGCTTCTCTGTTTCCTTCCTTAGCCTGTAAGACTAGGGCTTTGATCTCTTCTTTTTTCATAAGCTGATGTACAATCTCCTATGTTGAAATATTTTCCCGTTTGGCTGATCTACTGGTCTTCTGACAAAAATAAACGACCCGTTTTCGCGTTTGCCAAAATAACTTCACAGTTTCGGAACTCTCACTTTTTCGTTCCTCATAAGTTAGATGCTTTGCGAAAGCGGATCGTTGAACAAAATATAAAAGTTAATATATCATTTACAAATTGTTTATGAAAGTACTCAATCAGTTATCATTTCGCGCACGCGCAGGTGTATTCCTACGCTGTCTGCTACTTTCTGCGAGCGCTTTATCTCGTCCTCGCCGATTATGTCTACTACCGTGAACATTACCTGCGGAACGTACTTTTTTACCTCCTGCGCGAATTTCAGCATAGCGCCGAAGCTGTCGGCGTCTTTGAAAGATGGGCGCGTTACCGCCTCGTACTCTTCCTTAGTAGGCGCGTTCAGGCTTATCGAGATGACGTCTATCAGCCCCGCAAATTCGGGAGCGGTATCGCGCTTGTTTATGAGGTCTGAAAGCCCGTTGGTGTTTATGCGCAGCGGCGTCTTGCATACCGACTTTATATAGCGCGCGGTGTCTTTCAGCAGCTCAAGCTCGCAGGTAGGTTCGCCGTATCCGCAGAAAACTATCTGGCGGTAGGCGGCAAGGTCGCGCTTTGCGAGGTCTGCCTTTATCTCCTCAAGCGTGGGCTGATGCTCGAGCCAAAGCGGGTCAGAGCCGTAAGCGCCGTCGCCGTTGTTGCGTATGCAGAAAGTGCAGTTGCAGGGGCACTTGTTGGTTATGTTGAGATAAAGCGTGTCGTCTATCTCGTATGATATAGTCATTGCCTTTTCCATTTTTACATTACCTAGCCTTTCCTTTTATAAGTCTTACAGCCGCCGCCGCGCCTATTAAAATAGTGAGCGCTACGGCGCATATCAGAAGCACCCATGACGAGCGCTGAGATCGTACAAATTCGTCCATCGTGCGGCTGCCTATCGCTTTTTCGGCGGCAGATGTCTTGCCCATAGCCGAAAGAGTCATTACCGCCATAAACTGCGCGTTCGCCAGCCCCGCGAAAAATGCCGCGCCTGAGCCGATGGAGCGGAATATCGCCGAGTAGCTCTCGGTATTTTTGTAAGTGACCACGCCTTGTATGCAGTGCGCCAGAGCCAGCAGTGTGAAGAGCAGATAGCAGCCTGCTATTACGTAGCAGCCGTACTTGCTCTCTTCGTTCATAACGTCTGAAAGCAGCGTTATAAGCGAGATGGAAAGGCCCAGACTCGCCGCCATCAGCACTACTGAGAGTATGCAGTTCGCCTTTTCGTATTTCTGCAGGGCGTTGTTTTTTATCTTTTTCGGCATTTTTTTACTCCTCCGTATCGTTATCCTGCGGCGGCTCTTCCGAGCGCTCTATCGTCAGCGAATCTATGCGCTGCGCGTCTTCCATCTTTACCGTCACGATGAAAGGCTCTATTATCAAGCGCTCGCCGTTTTCGGGAAAGCGGTCTATCTTCTCTATCACCCAGCCGCCCAGCGAATTTGAGTCGGCTTCGATAAGGTCTTCGTCGAGGTCGGCTTTTTCGAGAAAGTCTGATACCGAAAGCTCAGCCGATACCTGCCAGCGGTTTTCGCCCAGCGTCTTGAAGGAATCGTCTACCTCGTCGCGCTCGTCGTAAATATCGCCCACCAGTTCTTCTATTATGTCCTCCAGCGTGCAGATTCCCTCAGTGCCGCCGTACTGGTCGATGACCACCGCCATGTGCACCTTTTTCTTCTGCATAAGCTTCATAACGTCTGAAATGCGCTTGCTTTCGGGTATGAATACAGGCTTGTTCATTATGCTCTCGATACTCTCGCCGCTGCCCGAAAGGTACAGCTTGAAGAAATCTGCCTGATGTATTATGCCGACGATGCTGTCGATAGTGCCTTCGTAAACAGGCATACGCGAGTAGCAGTTATCCATGAATATCTCTTTTATCCGCTCCATATCGGTGTGTATCTCTACGCCCACGATGTTCACGCGCGGTACGAGCACCTCGCCGATAGATGTTTCGTCGAAGTCGAGCGCCGAGCGCACTAGGTCAGACTCCTGCTCTTCCAGTACGCCCTCAGTTTCTATCTCGTCGATTATGTATTTCAGCTCTTCTTCAGTAACGCTGGGCTGTTCTTTTTTGCCGCCGAGAAGGGCGGTCGCGAGCCGCTTTATCGCGGAGAAGAACCATATCGCGGGCGTGAGTATCGTCATGCAGACCGAAAGCGGCGCTGCCATCAGCATAGAGAAATTCTCGGCGTTTTCCTTAGCGAGGCTCTTCGGCAGTATCTCGCCGAAAATCAGCACAAGCAACGTCATGACGAGGGTAGCCGCCGCCACGCTTCCGCTGCCGAACTGCTCGGTAAAAAGCACCGTAGCGAGCGACGAAGCGGAGATGTTCACGATGTTGTTGCCGATGAGTATAGCCGTAAGCGCCTTATCAAAATTCTCGGTGATCTTCAGCGCTTTCTGCGCGCTCTTGCTGCCCGAAGCAGCCAGATTTTTAAGGCGTATGCGGTTCGCCGCCGAGAAAGCCGTTTCAGTAGCCGAACATACGGCAGATATTGCTAAAAGCAGACATATCACTACTATTTTCATTTTAAAACTATTACCCCTTTTGAAATCATGAGATTATCGGTAGGCGGCATATTCTTCCATGCCGCATTACATACATATATTTATAATAACACATTGCGCGCAAAAAATCAAGATATAGAAGGCTCTTTGCGGCGGAATTTTTCCTATTTTGTGATCTCTGTTCGGAATAATTAAATATTTGTACTTGCAAAATTTATTTTTTTGATGTATAATCTTTAAGGTAAAAAAATAAAACAGCAAAATGTGCAGAAAAATTCAGAAAGAATGGAAAAGGAGAAATAAAATGGAGGATAACAGAAATACCGCACCCGATATTTTTGACCGCATGATGGGCAGCGGCTTTTTAAAAAGGTTCGAGCCTTTTTATAAGGCGCATAAAGAGATACTGCTATACCTGCTCTTCGGCGGACTTACCACGCTGGTCGGCATAATTTTTTTCGCAATACCCGTGAAACTTATCTCGCTGCCCGAAGTTCAGCTTTTTGGGCATAAGATAAACCTTACCGTTCAGGTCGCAAACGTGATCTCTTGGGTGTGCGCGGTGACATTTGCTTATGTTACCAACCGCACATGGGTGTTTGAGAAAAAAGCCCACGGCTCGGCGGCGGTGGCGGGCGAGTGCGCAGCCTTTTTCGCAGGCAGGTTCCTGACGCTGGTGATAGAGAACATACTGCTCAATATCACGGTAGACAGCCTCGGCATGGGCGATATACTCGCGAAGATACTGGTCTCGGTAGTTACCATTATCCTGAATTATATTATAAGCAAGCTTTTTGTATTCCGCGGAGATAAAGAAGCTGCTTAGATCATGAGGTGACCTTTTTTATGAGTACGATTTTGACCGATGAATACAGCTACATATTATTTATAGCCGTTATTCTGCTTTCGACTAAGCTGCTGGGTCTGCTGACGCAGCGCTTCAATATGCCGCAGGTAGTCGGCGCGCTGGTGGCAGGTGTGCTTATGGGACCTTCCTGCTTCGGGCTGGTACAAAAGACCGAGTTCATCACGCCCCTCGCCGAGCTTGGCGTAATAGTGCTGATGTTCACAGCGGGTATGGAGACCGACCTGAAAGAGCTTAAAAAGTCCGGCGCGGCTTCTTTCGTTATAGCGATGTGCGGCGTGCTCGTGCCGATAGGCGGCGGCTACCTGCTCTCGCGCATATGGGGCATAGGCACCGACAGCTCCGGCAACATGGCTTCGGCATTTTTACAGCAGATATTTATAGGCATAATACTCACCGCTACGTCTGTAAGCATAACGGTAGAAACGCTCAAAGAGCTTGGCAAGCTAAAGACCCGTGCGGGCAGCGCTATACTCGGCGCGGCAGTGATCGACGATATACTGGGTATAGTAGCCCTCACCATAATAATGTCTGCCGGCGGCGGCAGCGGCGAGGACGGCGGCTCTATCGGCATAGTACTGCTGAAAATACTCGGCTTCTTCGCGGTAGCGGTTCTCTCGGCAGTGCTCTTCCACATCGTATTCTTCAAATGGCGCGCGCATGACAAGAAAGACCTTCGCCGCCACACAGTTGTCTGTTTCGTATTCTGTCTGCTGCTTTCGTGGATAGCTGAGGAATTTTTCAGCGTAGCGGACATCACAGGCGCGTTCGTAGCAGGTCTGGCGCTTTCGGGTATGCCGACTACCAGCTACACCTCCACCAAGTTTGAAACGGTATCATATATGCTGCTCTCGCCCGTATTCTTCGCGAGCATCGGTCTTTCAATGACCAATATCAGCATGAGCGGCTCTATGATAGCCTTCACCATACTGCTCACCGTTATAGCCGTTCTCACAAAGATAATCGGCTGCGGTCTGGGCGCAAAGATATGCAGATACACCAATAAGGAAAGCGTGCAGATAGGCGTGGGCATGATCTCGCGCGGCGAGGTAGCGCTTATAGTCGCCAACAAAGGTTCGGCGAACGGTCTGATAAGCGAAGAGCTTTTCGCACCGATAATCATAATGGTAGTGGTTACCACCATAGTTACCCCGATACTGCTGAAACTTGTTTTCCACGACAAGCACGCGGCAGAGCCTGCACAGGCGTGATTTTAAACTATATCAGGCAGATCGTTTCAGATGGAGCGGTCTGCTTTTTGTTTCAGCCCAGTAGCCGAGTTACCCCCAGCGTTGGGTCGAAGCCTTTTTCGATAGCCGACATCCCGCTTTCGATAAATATCTGCTCTTTCGGCAGCTCGCGCGGGGTGTAGCCCGTAAGCTGCTTGAACACGCGGTTGAAACTGCGTATAGTGCCGAAACCTGCCGCCAGCGCCGCTTCGCCGATAGCCATGTTCCCGCGCGAGAGCATTTTTACCGCCGCACTCACCCGCACTATGTTCAGGTATTCCGAAAAGGTCATGCCAGACATCTTACGGAAATATTTTGAGAAATACGGCTTGCTGAAACACATGAACTCCGCCGCTTCGTCAAAGGTCATGTCCGCGCAGCGCTCTGAGATAAGGCTCAGCAGGTCTTTGTACGCCGTGCTTTCGCCCAGCTTGCCCGCTTCCTGCGTTTTTTCGCCGCGAAATATCTCCGCCACAAGCGCCATCGCAAGCCCCGTGCAGACGGCTTCATGGTATTTTACGCCTGCCGAGATCTCTCGGCGTATCCGCTCGGCAGTTTCCGCTATCGGATAACTGTTTTCCAGCAGGGGGCATACGGGCGCGCGCTCGCCAGCTATCGAAGCTATCAGCTCTGATTTTATTTTCATCACAGTCAGCACGCTTTCGGCCTCCGCCTTTATGTAATGCACAGCCCCGCCGCGCACGAAAATGCACCGCCCCTCGGTAAGCTGATACACTGTATTTTCCGCCATTACCTCGGCACAGCCGCTCTCGGCGTAGATAAGCTCGCTCTCAATATGCCAGTGCGGCAGATTTTGCAGACCGCCGTACCTCTGCACCGCCGCCTGCAATTTTCCCGAAAGCACGCTTTGTTCGTATTTTGCTATCATCGCATTTCACCTCTGTATATGATTATACCACACAGGTTAATAAATGTCTATAATCGGTAAACAAAATTCTTGAAAAAATCTGCATATTAGATTATAATACGGTTAAGGCAAGACCGCACAAGGACCGCCTAGCGGCTTTGCACGCGATCTGCTTGCATATTTTCCGTCATATTGCACAGAAACTCCTTACCATACGCTAGTATGCCTGCGTCGTTTCTATACAATCTGACTAAAAATCTGACTGCGCATCTTACGCGCAATCCTTGTGCGGTCTTGCCTTAAGCATTTGGAATTTTAACGGAGGGAGCAAATATCATGAAAAAATTATATTTTATAACAGGCAGCCAAGACCTTTACGGCGAGGCTACTCTCGCTCAGGCGGCCGCCGACGCAAAGGAAATGGCGGCGTACTTGGGCGAAAAGCTCACTGACATCGCCGAGGTAGAGGCAAAGCCCGTGGTGAGAAACAGCGCCGAAGCGCTCGAGATATGCGCCGCCGCCAGCACCGACAGCGCCTGCATAGGCGTTATAATGTGGATGCACACATTCTCGCCCGCGAAGATGTGGATAAGCGCGCTCAAAGCTCTGCGCAAGCCCATGCTCCACCTGCACACGCAGTACAATGAGCGTTTGCCGTATGATAGCATCGACATGGACTTCATGAACCTAAACCAGTCGGCGCACGGCGACCGCGAGTTCGGCTTTATCTGCACGCGATTAGGTATAAAGCGCGAAGTGGTAGCGGGCTACTACAAGCACGCCGACGTTATCGAAAAGATACGCCGTTTCGCGCAGGCGGCCGCGGCGGTGGATTTCGGCAGGGGCATGAGAGTTGCAATGTTCGGCAGCAATATGCGCGACGTTGCCGTTACTGACGCCGACAGGGTAGAGTGCGAGATAAAGTACGGCTGGAACGTGAATTATTACGGTATAGGCGACCTCTGCGACATGATTTCCGAAGTCACCGAAGCCGAGATAGACGCTAAAATGGCTGAGTACGCCGAAAAGTACGCTATGAATACCGACAACACCGCCGCCGTTCGCGAGCAGGCTAAGTACGAGGTCGCGCTTGATAAATTCCTCGCGCGCGAGAATATTTCCGCTTTTACCGATACTTTTCAGGACTTGCACGGTCTGGAACAGCTTCCCGGCCTTGCCGCGCAGAACATAATGGCTAAGGGCTACGGCTTTGGCCCTGAGGGCGACTGCAAGACCGCCGCGCTCGCCGCAGTGCTCGGCAAACTGGCTGATGGCAGAGAGGGCGCTACCGGCTTTCTCGAGGACTACACCTACGACCTGCCCGAGGGCGGCGAGGCAGAGCTGGCTTCGCATATGCTGGAGGTTTCGCCCGTATTCGCCGCTGAAAAGCCCGCGATAGAGGTTCACCCGCTGGGTATAGGCGGCAAGGCTGCCCCAGCGCGACTAGTGTTTGAGGGCGTTACCGGCGAGGGCATTGCCGTTTCGCTGATAGATCTGGGCGACCGTTTCAGACTCGTCTGCGCCGAGATAACACTTGTAAAACAGCCCGCCGCTATGCCGAAGCTGCCCGTAGCGAGAGTTATGTGGAAGCTGAAGCCCGATCTCGCGACAGGCTCGGCGGCTTGGATATACGCGGGCGGCGCTCACCACGCGGTAGTTTCCACCGCCCTCACCGTTGACGATATTCGCCTTTACGCAAAAATGACCGATACCGAGCTTGTTGTGATAGACGGCAAGACCGAGCTGAACGCTTTTGAACAGCAGCTTGAGCTGCTCGATACCGTTGCGAAACTGAGGAGGTAGATCATGTTGGAACTGAAAAATACATATCTTGGAATAGAGCTCGGCTCTACCCGCATTAAGGCGGTGCTCATCGGCGACGATTATGCGCCGCTCGCTTCGGGCAGCCACGACTGGGAAAACCGCCTTGAAAACGGCTTCTGGACATACTCGCTCGAGGATATTCACGGCGGCGTAAGAGCCTGCTTCGCCGACCTCGCCGCAGACGTTCACGAGAAATACGGCGTGCCGCTGACCACCGTAGGCGCTATGGGCATTTCCGCGATGATGCACGGCTACATGGCTTTCGATAAGCAGGATAAGCTGCTCGTTCCATTCCGCACATGGCGCAACACCACCACTAAGCAGGCGGCGGAGCAGCTTTCGGCGGCGCTGGGCTTTAATATCCCGCAGCGCTGGAGCATAGCGCACCTTTATCAGGCGGTGCTGAATAAAGAGCCGCACATCGGCGAGATAGCGCACATCACCACCCTCGCGGGCTACATAAATTACCTGCTGACGGGCGAAAGAGCGGTAGGCGTGGGCGAAGCTTCTGGCGTTTTCCCCGTTGAGAAGGGCGCTTACAACGCCGACTATATGCGCACCGCTGAGAAAATGCTTGCCGAGCAGGGCTTTTCGCTGCCGCTTGCGGAAGTTCTGCCGCCGATAAAGACTGCGGGCGAGGGCGGTGCGTACCTTACCGAAGAGGGCGCGGCGTTCCTCGACCCGACGGGCACGCTGAAAGCAGGCGTACCGCTTTGTCCCCCCGAGGGCGACGCGGGCACGGGCATGGCTGCCGCTAACGCAGTACGCGTCGGCACGGGCAATGTTTCGGCAGGCACTTCCACATTCTCAATGCTGGTATTGGATAAAAACCCCGCCGCCGCTTACCCTGAGATAGATATGGTCACCACCCCAGACGGCGCTCCCGCAGCTATGGTACACTGCAACAACTGCTGCTCTGAGCTGGACGCTTGGGTGAAGCTTTTCGGCGAATTTGCGGCGCTCACGGGAAACGCCATCGACAGATCGGCGCTTTATGAAACGCTTTATAAGAACGCCATGACGGGCGACCCCGACTGCGGCGGCGTTACCTCCTTCAACTACCTCTCGGGCGAGCCTGTTACGGGCGCGGAGAGCGGCAGACCGATGTACTTCCGCCAGCCCGACGGCAAAATGGATCTCGCGAATTTCTTCCGTGCGCAGATCTACTCGGCTTTCGCGACACTCAAGATCGGCATGGATATACTCTTTGAAAAAGAGCAGGTAAAGGCTCAGCAGTTTACGGGCCACGGCGGGATATTCAAGGTAAAAGGCGCGGCTCAGCAGGTGCTCGCCGACGCGCTCGATACGCCCGTTTCGGTAATGGCGACTGCCGGTGAGGGCGGCGCTTGGGGCATGGCTCTGCTGGCGGCTTACATGATAAAGGGCGGAGGAAAGACCCTGCCCGACTGGCTCGACAGCGAAGTTTTCGCGGATATAGAAAAGCTCACCGCCGCGCCCGAAGCTGAGGGCAAGCGCGGATTTGACGAATATATCAGAAGATACAAGGCTGCGCTGGCGGCTGAAAAATTACTGGGAGATGTGAAATAATGCTTGAAAAACTGAAAGAAGAAGTGCTTGCGGCGAACCTCATGCTGCCGAAGTACGGCCTTGTAACATTCACATGGGGCAACGTTTCCGCTGTGGACAGAGCGAGCGGAATGATGGTGATAAAGCCCTCGGGCGTTGAGTACGGCAGCATGACCGCCGATGACATGGTGGTGGTAGACCTCGCGAGCGGCAAGGTAGCTGAGGGCATATACAAGCCCTCGAGCGATACGCCCACCCACTTGGAGCTGTACCGCGCTTACGAGAACATCGGCGGCATAGTGCACACTCATAGCCGCTGGGCAACGTCTTTCGCGCAGGCGGGCACAGGCATAATTCCGATGGGCACTACGCAGGGCGACTATTTTTACGGCGAGATACCCTGCACGCGCGACATGACCCCCGCCGAGATAGGCGGTGAGTACGAAAAGGAAACAGGCACTGTTATAATCGAAGCTTTCGCGGGCGCAGACCCTATGACGATACCTGCAGTGCTTGTGAAGAACCACGGCCCGTTCGCATGGGGCGCAAATGCCGCCGAAGCGGTGCACAACGCGGTAGTGCTTGAAGAGATAGCCTTCATGAACTACCACGCCGCCGCGATAAACCCGCAGGCAGGCCGTATGCCGCAGGCTTTGCTGGATAAGCACTATCTGCGCAAGCACGGCGAGAACGCTTATTACGGTCAGAACTGAGATACATATATTTTTGCAGCGTTGTTTTTTTGACTGCCATATTTCATGTTTCTAAAAAAAGTACACAGATTAGTTATAAAAAATGTTTGATATATCTGCTTAAATGCTATACAATAGATTTATTATTTAGATTCAAAGAGGTGACCATAAAAATGTGTGATACCGAAGAGTTTGATTCCAAGATAAAGCGCGTGCTCATAACCGAGGACGAGATAAAGGCGAAGATAGCCGAGGTCGGCGCGCAGATCAGCCGCGAGTATGAGGGCAAGCCGCTGCTGCTGGTGAGCATTTTAAAGGGCGCTTTCGTTTTCATGGCGGATATTTGCCGCGCTGTTACCGTGCCCTGCGAGATAGGCTTTATGTGCGCAAAAAGCTACTATAACGGCACATCTTCCAGCGGTATAGTAAAAATAACCATGGATCTCGATCAGGATATAAGCAAGTATCATGTGATAATTGTAGAGGATATTATCGACACGGGCAGAACGCTCAGCGACATTATCAAGCTGCTGAAAGCCCGCGACCCTCTCTCGCTGAAAGTAGTTACCCTGCTCGATAAGCCTGACCGCAGACTAGTAGACCTTAAAGCAGACGTTTCGCTCTTTACCATACCCGACTATTTCGTTATAGGCTACGGACTCGACTGCGCCGAGATATACCGAAATCTGCCTTACATAGCGGAATATGACGCGGACTAGGGCAACACCGCACAACTATTGTGTACGTATTACGCCGTCAGATTTTTCGTCAGATTGCCTAAAGCCGATGAAGGCTAACTCGCGTTAGTCGAAGAGGTTTTAGGTGATATGACGGGAAATATGCAAGTAAGACGTACACAAAGCCGATAGGCGGTAGTTGCGCGGTGTTGCCCTAACTATTAGCATAAAATATCAAAGCGTGTACCACATTTTGCGGCACACGCTTTTTTCTTTATTCTAGCTTTTTATCTACACATTTCTAAGCATCATACGTAGGTGATAGTAACGCCCGAAGCTTTTATCCTGCCCCTTATCACCAGCGTTTTGTCCAGCTTCGCCGAGTTGGTAGCGCCCTCTTCCGTTATACCGCCCGCGCGGCAGTCAGCCTCTATGCGCACCACCCATTCGCGCGGGATGTACAGCTCAAGACCGCTGCAAAGCACGTCGAGGTTTATCTCGGCTCTGTTTTCAGCCATGTCAGCGCCGTCGAAATACACCTCCGAGCCGCTGTAATGGCAGAATATATCAGCCTTTTTGAACTGCTGCGAGGTGATGTAATTGGTAGCGCCCGCAAAGCTCGCGTTTATCTTCACATTTTCGCCGTCGTATGAATTTTTCGTGCCCTCGGGCTTGCCGTAAACTCTGCCGCTCCACTTTTTCTGCGTCATGCGGTAGCGGTAGGGGAATATCAGCGATAAGCCGATGCTGAGGCATACTGCCGTTATCAGCACGGGGAAGGGGGTGAACTTTTCTATTCCCAGCGGCTCGGCGAAAAGTATCGCCATTACCGCCAGCGGGCAGAAAATTCCCCAGAAATTTAGGCGGCGTATGCTGTTGACGATAATGGGTATCAGCAGCAGCGAAATGACTACGCTCAGCGCGCTGACGCCGCCCAGCAGACCCAGCTTGCTGAGTATCACAGCAGCGCCGGCAAGTATGAAAAATAAGCCCCATATAAGATTTTTGCCTTTCATAAGTATCTCCTTTCACCCAGCCTTAATTTTAGTACTTTCAGATAACTGCGGCCGGCGTACAGTTGCTTGTCAGTTCCCGCGAAGCTTATCAGCGTGGCGGAAGCTAAGCCCTTTTCTACTGAGTAGATGTGCTTTACATTTACGATGGCGGATTTTGAAACGCGCACAAATTTCTGCGGCAGGGTGTTTTCAAGCTCGAAAAGCTTCGCCTTTACCTGAAAAACATCGTCCGCGGTGTGGGCGCTGAGAAAATTGCTCTCGGTCTCAAAGAATAGTATAGAGTCAAGCGGCGGGAAAAACTGCTTGCCGCCCTTGAAAAACGCTACGTCGGCGCTGCCCATAGCCTCTGCCGCGCGCTTTAAGCGGAGTATGTTTTCATCAACGTCGCGGCAATGTATCACCACAGTATCGGCGGGCAGCTCCTCGTCGGTAACTATTTTCACTTTCAATTTTCTCACCTCCGCTGATATTATTATATAGCAGATCGCCGCGTTTGTAAAGCGTAATTTGCCAAGCGGTAAAAAAATGGGGGTAAGCGGTATTTTTTCGCCCTCAAATGCGCGCTCTTCATCGCAGGCTGTCTGTATGTATATGTAAATATATTCCAATATTCTTAATTTTCACATTATAATGCCTTGACATAACAGCCGTATTGCAGTATAATAAATAGTGTGTTTGCGCATATAAAAAAAGAGAGCGCAGACCTCGCGAAACTTGTGTATATATAGATTTAAAAACGGAGGATCAAAAATTGAGGACAACTTTTCTAAAAAGCATTTCACAAATTATGATAGCTGCATTTGCACTGCTCGCGGCGGTGCTCGCACTGCCTGCGCTTACAGCTTCGGCGGCGGATGGCGCTTACTCTACTGGCGCGCTGCTGCCCGAATACTCCAGCTCGGAGGAGGTAAGCGTGCTCGACTACAAGGCGGACGCTAAAGGCAGCAAAGACAGCGCCAGCGCTATACAAAAAGCGCTGAACGTCGGCAAAAGCAAAGGCTCAGACAGCCACCAAGTAGTGGTGCGCGTGCCGGCGGGTACATATAAAATATCCAAAACGCTGAAAATTTACAGCAATACCCATCTTATCCTCGAGGACGGCGCTACGATAGTAAAGGGCTTTTCGCAGGGCTGTATGCTGAAAAACACCATGCAGTACGGCGGGGGCGGCTATGGCGCTGACAGAAATATAGTTATAGAGGGCGGCACATGGGACGGCAACACTTCGGCTTACAACAGTATGTATACCTTTTCTAATATACGCATTGCCCACGCGAACAACATCGCTTTTCGTGGTGTAAGCGTTTTAAATAACAAAAACGGCCATCATTTGGAGATTGGCGGCGTGCAGGGGCTTTCGATAGACGGCTGCTATTTCAGCGGATATACAGGCTCGCTGGTGAAAGAGGCTATACAGCTCGATGTAATGAACAGCGCTGAGCTTTTCTCAGGCTTCGCGCCTTTTGACGACACCGCCTGCGACAACGTGCTGATACAAAACTGCACATTCCGCAACATACCGCGCGCGATAGGCTCGCACTCGGCGGTAGTCGGCAAATACTATACTAACGTTACCATAAGGAACAACAACTTCAGCGATATATGGGACGTTTGCATGATACTGTATAATTACCGCAAATGCACCGTTTCGGGCAACACCATAACCGACTGCGGCGCGGGGCTGACTTTCAATTACATGAGCGACGAGAGCTTTCGTCACTATTTCTGCGCGGTAACGGGCAACTCTACTTCGGGCATAAACACCGACGCGGATACCGTAATCACCGGCAACAGCATTACTACCGTGCAGACCACCATGCAGTTCGAGCCTTACGCCATAAAGCTTTTCGGCAAGAGCGTTTCGGCTAATAAAGATTACCCCGCATATAATTACACGGTGGATAACGTTAGCGTTACGGGCAACACGATAGTTACAGCTGGCAGCGCTATAAACGCTACCAACGTTTACGACAGCGAAATATCAGACAACGAGATCTCGCCGAACGCCGATGTAGACTGCGTTGACTCAGACCTCATAAGCCTTTCGTACTGTTACAGCACAGATATAAAGAGCAACAAGATAAGCGGCTCTTACAAGAGTGGTCTGCGCGCCTCCAACGCTTCAGACCTCAGCATAACGGGCAATACTTTCAGCAAAAACGCCGTGTGCGCTATGGTGCTGGGCAACACGAAAAAATCATCGGTGAATAAAAACACCATCAAGGACAGCGCTACGGGCGGCGTGAAGCTGGGCGAGGGCTGCGCCAGCGTTACGGTAAACAAAAACGTTATCAAAAACTGCTCGGAGTACGGCATACAGGTAGTATCGGCAGGCTCGGGCAAGGATATAAAGCTGAAATCAAACGACCTTTCGGGCGGCAAGGTAGGAATTTCCTGCATAAAGAGCGGCAAGGCTTACCTCTACGGCAATTCCTTCGAGGCGGTTTCCGACAAGGTGTACGCCGACGCCGAGGGGCTGATTACCCTTGCGGAAGCGAAGAATTTCACCGCTGAGGAAGTTACCGAAAACCGCATAAAGCTGATATGGAACTCTATCAGCGAGGCGGACGGTATATCCGTTTACCGCAAACAGGCGGGCGCGGAAGAATTTGAGCTTATAGCTTCGGTAGACAGCGGCGCGCTTTATCAGGACGAGCGGCTGAATCCCGGTACTAACTACGTTTACAAGATAGTGCCTTTCATCACGGTGAACGATACGGGCGTGAACAACACCGAGTCGAAAGAGATTGGCGCGAGAACTAAGATAAATATCTCCACGGCGTATATCGAGTGCGCAGATACGGCGGCATTCACGGCTATGCCCGTAACGCCGAATTTCAAGATAATAGCCGACAGCCGCGAGCTTATGGCGGGCGCGGATTACGACTACAAATTTGAAAACAACATCTACACAGGCACGGCTACCCTTACCGCTACGGGCAAGGGCGACTACGTCGGCAGCCTGACATACAGCTTTGAGATAACGCTGGGCATGACGGGAACATCTGGCGGGGTATCGAGAAACGCGATAGCTGCCTCGGCTTTCACTAATGGCAGCGGATACAGATTTAAGGTAAGCTGCACCGAGGGCGGCGGAGCGCTGCTGGCGCAGGGCGATAAGCGCCTTACCCGCGAAGAGATAGCTATAAACTCCATTCGTTTGGAAGTGCCCGTAGATACCTCGGTACGCGCCGAGCTTTGGAACGGCAGCGGCTACCGTGGATTTTAAAGGCAGGTGCGCAGTATGGCAGAAAATGTTTTAAGGTCTTTTAGATCGGTAAAAGCATATGTACGCGGCAAAACGCGGGCGGCTTCTGCCGAGAGAAAAAGGCTGACGGCGCTGGTATGCGCGGCAGTCTGCGCAGCGGCGGCGGTTATATATTTCGCGGCTTTCGGCGGCGTTGCTGAGCGGGAATATATGGGCGAAACGGGCGCGGCGGCAGATACGCCCCGTGCGGCGGCGCAGACGTATTTCGACGCATTTGCTGCGAGTGATGATGAAAAGTACATAGCCGTGATGCCGCCTTTTTTGAAAGAAGAGCGCGCTTTGCTTTTCGATAACGAAGCGGAATTTTACGAATCATACCGCTCGCAGTTTGAGGACGAGCGTGAGTATTATTCGGCGGTGTACGGCTCAGACTTCGCGATCTCATACGCTGTGACGAACGAGCGGGCGTATGACGAGATAGCGGGCGAAAACGGCGTTTCGCAGGCGGAGATACTGGAGGTAAAAGCCTATATCGACGGCAAAAAGCTGCACCGCGAGCTTAAAGGCACGCTGACTGCCGTGAAGTGCGGCGAAGGGTGGTACATTTATGAAAGTGATTTTAAAGAAGCGTTCTGGTAACGGGAATTTCAGCCTTACGGAAGCGCTCGGTCTGCCTGATGTGAAGAAATACGCGCGGTATCTGCACAATATGCGCTCGCATTTCCGCACTATTACAGACCATAGACATATGGTGATGCGGCACTGCGTGAAAGCGGGGATACCCCTGCGGGGCATGCTGCACGACCTCTCAAAATACACGCCCTCGGAATTCATCCCCGGCGTGAAATATTATCAGGGCACGCGCTCGCCGAACGAGGGCGAGAGGGAAGCCTACGGCTTTTCATACGCGTGGATGCACCACAAGGGCAGAAACCGCCACCATTTTGAATACTGGACAGATTACGACCCGAAAACAAGGCTGATGAGCCCTGTGAAAATGCCGCTGAAGTACGTCAAAGAGATGTTTTGCGACAGAGTTGCGGCGAGCAAGATATACAACGGGGAAAACTACACTGATTCCGACGCGCTGGCTTATTTTATGAAAGCCAAGGGCAGAAGAGTTATCCACCCCGACACCTCCGCGCTGCTGGAGCACCTGCTGAGAATGTTGGCTGCCAAGGGCGAGGAATACACATTCGACTATGTACGCCGACTGAGAAAATACTGATATGAAGAGATTAACTGATACAGCCGCTGCCGCTGCACTTTGTGCGATGTGCGCGGTTTTTGCGTATAACGGCGCGGAGATAGCTGTGGCGGCGGTGCTGCTGACCTTTGCGGCTGCGCTTTTTACGGTGTATTTCGATATGCGGTGGGCGGCGCTTGCGGTGAACACTGTTTACGCGCTTGCTTGCTTTGAGTGCCCCGAGCTTTGCGCAGGGCTGCCCGCGGCTGTGTACGGCATGGCGGCGGCGGGGCAAAAGCTGCCTTTGGCAATATCCGCGGCGGCGCTTATGATGAGATTTGCCGACATCGAATTTTCGGGAGCGGTATTCTGCGCAGTATGCACGGGCATGGCTGTGCTGATAAGCGCGAGGACGAGCGCGCTGGAAAAATGCAGCCGAAAGCTTATAGAAACGCGCGATAATTCCGCCGAGCTGAACATTATTCTGGCTGAGAAAAACCGCGCGCTGGCGCTTTCGCAGGACAGGGAAGTGTACATGGCGACGCTGAAAGAGCGCAACCGCATAGCGCGCGAGATACACGACAGCGTGGGGCATATGCTGACGAGGAGCATTTTGCAGATGGGCGCGCTGACGGTGCTTACGCCCGAGGGCGAGCAGAAGGAGCATTTGAAGCAGATACAGCAGACGCTTGACGGCGCTATGACGAGTATGCGCAAAAGCGTGCACGATCTGCGAGACGAATCGGTAGACTTGGAGCAGATGGTGCGCACGGCGGCGGACGCGGCGGCTGAGAGATTTCGCATATCGCTGGATTACGACATGGGTTCGGACGCGCCGACGGAGGTAAAGCTGGCGTTTGCGGCAATCGTAAAAGAAGCGCTGACGAACGCGGCGAGGTACAGCGACGGCGACGAGGTGCGCATATCGGTGCAGGAGTACCCCGCGTTTTACAGGGTGATGGTTCGTGACAACGGCGCGAACCCTGTGCGGCGCGACATAGAGCCGACGGCGGGCGCGGCGGGAATGGGCCTTAGCAACATGGCTGACCGTGCGCGCGGACTGGGCGGAAGCATAAACATATCGTCAGACGAAAAAGGATTCAGAATATTTGCGGCTGTACCGAAGAACAGCAGTATGAAACGGAGAAGCTGAGGGTATAGGGGATATTGAGGAGAAGTTGGAAGTGGTAAAGGTATAACGCCGCTGAATTTTAGTATGTCGGGTTGCTTTTTTAGGATTATCATGGTATACTTTTTGTAGAATGGCAGGGCATTAGTGCCGGCAGTTTGAAATTCTTGAATCACCGATCAAGGTTTATAACTTTGAGGTTGAAGATTTCCATACATATTTTGTTGGTAAAAGCGGTATTCTTGTTCATAATGGTAAGAAGTGTACGCCATCAGGAAGTTCACAAAATTCAGATGATGTACCGAGAGTTTATCATCCTAGCGATAAGCATGTGCCAGGACATGGTTGGGGTAGTGATAATCCGATTCCGGACATGCAAACAGGTCAACATTTACTTGATACTGCGTACTCATCGTCATCAAATAAACAATTATATAATATATACGATGATCAAATAATTAAGTTCCAGCCTGATACCGCTACAGGGTGGCATGCTTATGCGGTCACTAATACAGCTAAAGAGGTGCCAACAGATGTTTTAAAAAATATGTTAAATGACGATTTGATATCAAAGCCTCAATATAAAAAGTTTTTAAAGAACAAATAGATACCTAATATAAACTGTTGTTTGAAGTTTGTATGTGTTTTTATGATTATTTATGATTTCTCAAATTAAAAATGAGAAATCATAAATATCTTTAATTAGTATGGAGGTAGGAAACGTTGTTTACATTAAAATATGAAGCATTAGAAAAAGGATATGGTTATATACATATTATTGTTAATGGACAAGACATTTCCGAATATTCATATAACGGAAATATTTATTATGGTATGTGCAGAATTAGCAAATTGTTAGAGTGGATAAATGATAATTTAAAATACATTCTTTCAGATGACCCATTTCCTGTTAAGACTAATGCTAAAACGGGAGCAGATATGTGGCTTTATAGTGATGATTATATTCCTGGAAATTATGAACATTCACTGAAGTTCCAAGAAAAAAGACAGAATTGGATTTGGCATCATTCAATTGATTCATGTAAGGATGAGTTTTGTATGCCATTTATTGTGTTTTGTAAAGTTGGAGATAACATGGAAATCACTTGGAATAATATTGATCATAATTATAAAGATGTGGAATTTAGATATAAGTATGGGGTTTGTTATCTGAATTTAAACGATTTTAAATCTGAATTGTATAATTTTATAAAGCGTTTTAATTAATAATTGATGCATTGGTGTAAATGGTGAAACTATATCTGCAACACCAAGTCATCCGTTCTATGTTGACAAGCTTGGCTGGACACTGGCAAGAAGTCTTAAAGCCGGCGATGTACATATCCTTTCATAATTCCCCACAAAAAAGGAGGCTGAAAAATGCAGAAAATAAATATAGTGGTAGTCGATGACGATAAGCTCGCGGCTATCTCGCTCAAAACTATAATCGAAAGCACGGGCGGCGGCGAGATAACCGTCGCGGCGGTGGGCAACAGCGGCGAGGAAGCCATCGAGCTTTACGAGCGCCTGCGCCCCGATGTGCTGCTGATGGATATACGAATGGGCGGCATGAGCGGGCTTGAAGCGGGCGAATGCATACTTGCCGACCACCCCGCGGCGAAGGTGCTCTATCTCACCACATTTTCCGACGACGATTACATAATCAAAGCCCTCAGCATCGGCGCAAAGGGCTACATCTTGAAGCAGGATTTCGAGGGCATCGCCCCCGCGCTGAAAGCTGTGATGAACGGCAAAAGCGTGTTCGGCGAGCAGGTGATGAGCCGTATCCCGCAGTTGATGCAGGGCGGCAGGCGCGCCGAGGCGGGGAGCGGCTTCGATATGTCGGCGGCGGGGCTTGGCGCTACCGAGCAGGAGATGATCCAACTGGTCGCCGAGGGGCTGAGCAACCGCGAGATAGCCGCCCAGCTGTACCTCAGCGAGGGCACGGTGCGCAACTATCTGAGCGGCATTTTCGAGAAGCTCGCCGTGCGCGACAGAACTCAGCTCGCGATATTTTATTACACGCGGGTGGTGTGAAAAACAAACGGCAGACCCTATCGACTTCGTTCAAAAGGTCTGCCGTTATTTTAATCTTCATTCATAATGTCGAAATGCCTGCGGTAGCGCTTCGGTATGTTTATCCCTGCCACAAACCCCATCTGCTGGAGCACGTCTGACATCACCGAAAAGCCGTCTTTGTAAAACTGCTTTACCCTGCGCGTTTTGTCAGCGATGTTCTTGTAGTCCGGCGGGCACACGAACGTCCAGTCCGCGCCGTCCTTCTCGCACTCAGCGTTACCCTTAATTATACCATATTTTTCACCACGATAATATCCGCACTCTGCACAAACCCGCCGCCGCCGATTTGTGCATTTCGGATAGCCTATTTTATTGCAATATGACGTGAAATATGGTATAATGAGCGGTGGAAAGGGGCTGTTTGAGATGGCTTTGAAATTACTGCCCGCCGTGGTCTGCCCGCGCGCTAAGGCTTTTGAGATAGTGCGGCTCTTCGGCTCGGAGATAATATCCTCTGATGGTATGCAGCTGGAGAAGCAGTTTATCCAGCACGGCAGCGTCAGCGTTTACGCTCATTCAGTCGCCGTTGCGGTGATGTGTGTGCGCCTTGCGATGCTGCTGCCGTTCGCCGTAGACCTGCGTGCGCTTGTACGCGGCGCTTTGCTGCACGATTATTTTCTGTACGATTGGCATGATGCCGATAAAAGCCACCGTCTGCACGGTTTCCGCCACGCGCGCTTCGCTTTCAATAACGCAAAACGCGATTTTGAGTTGGGCGAGGTCGAGAAAAACATGATACTTTCGCATATGTTCCCGCTGGGCATAGTGCTGCCGCGCTTCCGCGAAAGCGTTATTCTCTGCGTAGCCGATAAGATATGCGCTACCGCCGAAACCTCGGTAGGGTGCTTTGCTAAATTTATCATGTTCGTGAGAATGTGAAGTTTGTACATAAAAATTCGCCGCCCGACGAATGTCGGGCGATTTTTGTTGACAAGTGCACATATTTTTTGCTGTTATAAACCTGCTATCAAATCGTCAAGCGTTTTTAAAAACTCCTCTTTTGTCGCGGTTTCAGCTTTCATTTTTATGAGTTTCAAGAATACTTTAAATTGGTAGTCGGTCATGCCTGTTTCGCCCTCTGCAAGGTTTTCAGAACGGTTCTCAATATCTTTGCGGATTAGTTTTTTTATGTAGCCTGCTTTGTTTTCGATGCTTTCAAGTTTTTCAAAGATCTCGGGTTCGGTGTTTTTCATTACTTTAACGGCGTAGGTTTTTGTGCTCTCTTTATCATATTTTTGCTGGGGAGTAAGCTTTTTAGTTGTATCGCTCATAAAAAATCCTTTCGTGAAATTACATTTATTTGTTTTGGCTTTGCTTAAAGTATATCATATGTTATACCTATTGTCAAGTACAATATTTTATTATCAACATAAAAATTTTTGAGATTTATACAAAGTAAAAGCCCCTTTGTATTATTGTATCAGAGTGGTAAAACGCTTAGCGTTGGGGCATTTACACGCAAAAAGATCCGCCCTCGGCGAACCGAAAGCGGATCATGTCGGAGTGCGCTGCAAGGGACTCGAACCCCTGACCTACTGGTTCGTAGCCAGTCACTCTATCCAGCTGAGCTAGCAACGCATTCATTCAACGTTTAATATTATATCACAATAAAAATCTCCTGTCAAGCAGTTGACAGGAGATTTCACATTTTTTTAACATTTTAATGATCGCCGTTTATTCGCTCTCAAGCATGAAGATGTACGTTTCGGGCTTCGCGCCGTTCTGCACCATCACCTGCTTTTCGAGCACCTTGGTCTTGAGGTTCTTCACCCAGTCTTTCTGCGTGCGCATTTTCATGCCTTTGCCCTCTATCCACGCGCGGACGTGCGCGTTTGAGTCGCGGCGGGCAAAGCCTAAATTGTCTGCTTCAAAGCTGCCGTCAGCGCTGAGGTTGGTCAGCGGTTCAGGGTCGGAAAACTGAGTTACGCTCAGCTTCTGCTTTACTGTGAGTTTGAATTTCATGGTAACTCCTCCTTTATTTATTCGCCTGCCGTGACGGCGGGCGCTTCTGTACTGTCTGATGTTTCAAGTGCTTCGGGCTGGGCTACGTCTTTCAGTCGGCGGTTTATCGCGCGCGTTCTCACGCCTATCAGCTTCTCAAGCTCTTCGTCCGCCTGCCGCAGCCTGTCGCGCGTTTTGTCGAGCACGTTTTCAAACTGCGAGAATTCTTTCTTCGCCGCCTCAAGCACTTTCCAAACTTCGCCGCTCTTTTTCTGTATTGCCAGCGTGCGGAAGCCCATCTGCAAGCTGTTCAGCATCGCCGCCATTGTTGATGGTCCTGCGATGTTCACCTTGCAGCGGTTTTGAAGCTGCTCGACAAGCCCCATGTTCACGACTTCTGCGTACAGCCCCTCGAACGGCAGGAACATTATCGCAAAATCGGTGGTGTATGGCGGGCGTATGTATTTGTCGTGTATGCTCTTCGCGCAGGAGCGTATCTCGCTTTCAAGCGCCGCGCGCCGCTGCTTTATCTCCGGCGCGTCGCCGCTCTCATACGCCGCCAGCAGGTCGGCATAGCGGTCGCCGGGAAATTTTGAATCTATCGGCAGATACACGCTGCCGCCGTCCTCCGCGCCGGGCAGCTTCACGGCGAAATCTACGCGTTCCTTGCCGTTCGGCACTACCGCCGCCTGCTCGGCGTACTGCTCGGGCGCAAGTATCTCTGAAAGTATCGCGCCGAGCTGTATCTCACCCATTATGCCGCGCGTTTTCACGTTTGAGAGCACGTTTTTGAGGTCTGATACGCCCGAAGCGACGGCTTTCATTTCGCCCAAGCCCTCGTACACCTCCGCGAGCCGCTTGTTCACCGCTTCAAACGACTGCGTTATCCTGTCGTCGAGCGTTTTTTGCAGCTTCTCGTTCACCGTGCCGTTTATCTTGTCAAGGCTCTGCTGATTTTCCGTGCGTATTTTTTCGAGCGAGCCGAGCGTTTCGGCGCGTATCTTATCCAGCTCGGCAGTCATGGCTTTCAGCCGCTCTTCAAGCGCCGCGCTTTGGTTGCGCTGTTCGCTGCGAAGCCCCTCGCCCAGCGCAGACACGCTCTCGGCTATATTTTTCGGCATATCCGCCCGCAGCCGCGCCATGTTCACGTCAAGCCGCTGAAAGCGGTTCTCCATCGACTCGCGCTGGCGGTACTGCTCGTCGCGCAGACTGTCGCCCAGCCGCGCCACGCCCTCAGCCGCCGCCTGCGAAACTTCGGTCTTTATCCGCTCGCTCTGCTCTTTCTGAAAACGGCTCTGCCGCGCTATCAGCAGACCCACTCCCGCGGCCGAAGCCGCCGAGAGCGCGAATGTTACGATCTCTATCAATATCCTAAAGCCTCCCGCTTTACAGCTCCAGCGTTATCTCGCGCTCGGTAGGTATGTAGCGCTTGTAGGTCACGCCCACCATGTCGAACATCATCTTGCTCGCCTTAGTGTCGTCAGAGTCGGCGTATTTGTCGGATAAGTATATCACCTGCGTTATGCCGCTCTGTATTATCGCCTTAGCGCACTCGTTGCAGGGGAACAGCGAAACGTAAAGCCTGCTGCCTTTCAGCGGCGAGCCGCTGTTTAGTATAGCGTTCAGCTCGGCGTGGCAGACGAAGGGGTACTTTGTCTTTAGCCTGTCGCCGTCGCGCTCCCACGGCATATCGTCGTCGCGGCAGCCGGTAGGCATACCGTTGTAGCCGACTGAGAGTATCTTGTTTTCGGGCGAAACTATGCAGGCGCCCACCTGCGTGTTCGAGTCCTTGCTGCGCTGCGCTGAAAGCAGCGCCACGCCCATAAAGTATTCGTCCCAAGATATGTAATCCTTGCGTTTCATAAATATTCCCTCCCTAGTGTTTGTATGCGCCGAGGTTATTCGGCAGCCTTGTCGGCAGTTTCGCAGTTCTCGCAGTTGAAAGCCGCGGCGTCCTTAAAGGTCTTTTTCACAAGTCCTGTCAGCACCTTTCCGGGGCCGCACTCGATGAATTTGTCAAAGCCCTCCGCGCGGACAGCCGCCAGCTCGTCGGTAAATCTTACGGGCGAAACAATGTGCTTAGCCAGCAGATCTCTCATATTTGAAAAATCGGTAAGCTCAGCGCCCAGAACGTTTGAGTAGAACTTCATATTCGGCTTCGCGAACTCAAAGCCCTCGCTCTTCGCCAAAAATTCTTCAGCCGCGGGGCGCATTATCTCGCTGTGGAAAGCCGAAGCTACGTTGAGCTTTACGCACTTCACGCGTTTAGCCGTGCTGGTCTGCTTTATCAGCTCGCACGCCGCCGCGCAGGCGCTCTCCTCGCCAGCAATAACAGTCTGTACGGGCGAATTGTAGTTTACGGGCACTACATAGCCCTCGGTCTTTTCGCAGGCGGCCTCTATCTCGCTCGGCTCAGGACCTATCACCGCGTACATCGAGCCTTCGCTGTTCTCGGCGGCGGTCTGCATAGCCTGCGCACGGATCTTTATCAGCTTGAAAGCGTCGGAGAAGCTGAGCATACCGCTTGCCGCCATGGCAGCGTATTCGCCCAGCGAGTGGCCCGCAACGCCCTCAAACTTTACGCCCTTTTCCTTCAGCACTTCAAAAGCGCAGAGCGAGCATGCCATGATGGCGGGCTGAGAGTGGATAGTCTTGTTCAGCTCAGCGGGGTCTTCGGCGAACATTATGTCCTCCAGCTTGTAGCCCAGCGCCTCATCAGCGGCGGCGAAGACTGCCTTAGCGCACTCGTAATTGTCATAAAAGTCCTTAGCCATGCCCGCGTACTGCGAGCCCTGACCTGAGAATAACACGATATTTTTCGACATGATATTTGATCCTTTCGTTATATAATTGTATTGCCGAAAACGGCATCCGTCGGCATTTTTCTTTGTGCATATCTGCCGAAGCGGCGCGCGGAAAAATGTCTAACAGTGTTAATTATGTGAATAATGTATATTTGAGCGCCTTTGCAGAGCAAAATTTGATATAAATATAGAAAAACGAGCCTGTTCATAATTGAGAAACTTTATTCGTTATGCTTGTTAATAATTATGCTCTATAATATAATCAGTAGTGTACTCTGACCGAATATGCGGCGGCGTACCGATATTACGTTATTCAATGTGAATATTATAGCATATTTTTTTTATTTGTTCAATGATTTTTACAGTTTTTTTGTGCGTCAAGGTGTAAACATTTTTTTGCATTTCGCAGCGCCGAAAAAGCAGAAGGGAAAGGGTGTCAGCAATGCTGAAAACTAATGGAGTAAAAATAAAAGGCGTGGGCAGATATGCGCCCGAGATCGTGGCGACCAACGACGACTACGCCAAGATAGTGGAAACTAACGACGAATGGATAACTCAGCGCACGGGCATAAAGACCCGCCATATCTCAAACGGCGAGCCTACTTACTATTTAGGTGCTTTGGCGGCTAAGGAAGCTATTGCGAACGCGGGCATATCTGCTGAGGAGATCGGGCTGATACTCGCAAGCACCTGCACGCCCGATTATTACACACCCTCTACAGCCTGCTTAGTACAGCGCGAACTGGGCGTTTCGGGCTGCCCCGCTATTGATATAAACTGCGCTTGCTCGGGCTTCGTTTACGCGGTGGATATGGCTAAGCGCTACCTCGCCGAGGGCGATATAAAGTACGTTCTGGTAGTGGCTGCCGAAGAGCTTTCAAAGTTCGTTGATTATACCGACAGATCTACCTGCATACTTTTCGGCGATGCAGCCGCAGCGGTAGTTCTCGAAAAGGAAGAGGACACCCTCTTTGCCAGCTACACCGCAGCCGACGGAATGGGCGCGCCCTACCTCGCGGCACGCGCTCTGCTGACGACAAATCCTTTCCGCCAGACCGAGAGCGAGTTTGACATGAATATGCCCGAGCCGAACAAGCATTTCCTGCTTCAGGACGGCAAGGAAGTGTACAAGTTCGCGACCAAGGCTCTGCCAAAGGCGGTAGAAGAAGCATGCAAAAAGGCGGATATATCCCCCGAAGAGCTCGACGCGATAATCCCCCATCAGGCAAACATCCGCATAATAGAAACTGCGGCTAAGCACCTCAAAGTACCTATGGATAAAATGGTGCTCAATATTTCCGATTACGGCAACACCTCCTCCGCTTCTATCCCCGGCGCATTTTACGACGGCGTGAACAGCGGCAGGATAAAGCGCGGCGACAAGGTATGCTTCGTAGGCTTCGGCGGCGGACTTACCTACGGCGCGGTAGTAATTGAATACTAAGGATACACATACATATATGATCAATGCCCTGCGGGGCGCTTTAAAGGAGAGGATCTCAATGACTACTAAAAAAACAAGGATAACCGAACTGCTCGGCATCAAGTACCCCATTTTTCAAGGCGGCATGGCTTGGATAGCTGAGTCTACCCTCGCGGCGGCTGTTTCAAACGCAGGCGGCTTAGGCATAATCGCGGGCGGCTCTGCACCCATCGACTATCTTCGCGAGCAGATACGCCGCTGCAAATCGCTGACGGACAAGCCTTTCGGCGTGAACATCATGCTGATGAGCCCCAACGCTGAGGAGCTGGCGCAGCTCGTTATAGAAGAGGGCGTGCCCGTAGTTACCACAGGCGCAGGCAACCCCGGCAAATTCATGGCTGCTTGGAAAGAAGCGGGCGTAAAAGTAATACCCGTAGTTCCCTCGGTAGCTCTTGCGAAGAGAATGGAGCGCTCGGGTGCTGACGCAGTTATCGCAGAGGGCACAGAGTCGGGCGGACACATCGGCGAAAACACCACCATGTGCCTTGTTCCGCAGGTAGTAGACGCGGTAGAGATACCCGTTCTTGCGGCGGGCGGCATCGCCGACGGCAGAGGCATAGCGGCTTCCTTCATGCTGGGCGCTGAGGGCGTTCAGGTAGGTACGCGCTTCCTTGCGGCGGACGAGTGCCAGATAAACCCCGTTTACAAAGAGCTGGTGGTAAAGGCTAAGGACACCGACAGCGTGGTTACGGGAAGATATACAGGCCACCCGTGCAGAAACGTAAAGACCAAGTTCTCGAAAATGCTGGCAAACGGCGAAAAGGACGGCAGCCTTACCCCCGAGCAGTTTGAGGAAGTTACCCTCGGCTCGCTGAGAAAGGCAGTACAGGACGGCAACCTTGACGAAGGCTCTTTCCTCTGCGGCGCTATCGCAGGAATGATAAAGGAAGTAAAGCCCTGCAAGGATATAATAGAAGAGATGTTCGGCGAGGCGGAAGCGCTGCTGAGCAAGTGAGATGATAAACGGAGGATATAGGATATGTCAACTGCAATAATCACAGGTTCATCAAGAGGTATAGGCGCTTCCATAGCGCTGCGTCTGGCTAAGGACGGCTACGATATAGCACTCAACGATATAAGCGAGGCTATGTTCGAGGACAACGACATAATGGATAAGATAAGAGCCGAGGGCGTTATCTGCGAAAAATTCATCGCTGACGTTTCCAACTACGCGCAGTGCGAGCAGATGGTAAAGGACATAAAGGCGAAGTTCGGCACTATCGACGTGCTGGTAAACAACGCAGGGATCACCCGCGACGGGCTTCTCGCAAGAATGAGCGAGGAGAATTTCGACACAGTTATCGCTGTAAACGAGAAGAGCGTTTTCAACATGACAAAGTTCGTAGGCAGCGTAATGATGAAGCAGCGCAGCGGAAAGATAATAAATCTCTCTTCCGTAGCGGGTCTTTGGGGCAACCCCGGTCAGCTCAATTACTCCGCATCTAAGGCGGCTATAATCGGTATGACTAAGACGGTAGCGAAAGAGCTCGGCTCGCGCGGGATAACCTGCAACGCCGTAGCCCCCGGCTTTATAAAGACCCCCATGACCGATAAACTCACCGAGGCGCAGAAAGAGAACATACTGCGCATGATAGCTATGAGAAGATACGGCACGGTAGAAGAGATCTCGGGCGTTGTATCGTTCCTTGCATCTAAGGACGCAAGCTACGTTACGGGTCAGGTGATAGAGATCTCAGGCGGACTTTCGATGTAATGAAAGAGAGGTAATAAAGCGCTATGAAAAGAGTTGTAATAACAGGAATGGGCACTATAAACCCGCTGGGCAACAACGTGCCGCAGTTTTGCGAGGGTCTGAAAGAGGGCAGACTGGGTATAAGCAAGATAGACCAGTTCGACTGCTCTGATTTTGACGTAAAGTGCGTAGGCGCAGTAAAGGACTTCGACCCCCTTACCGCCATAGATAAAAAAGAGAGCCGCAGAATGGACCGCTTCACCCAGTTTGCAGTATGCGCGGCTGACGAAGCTTTGAAAGACGCTGGCAGCGATTTTAAGGATGTAGACCCTTACAGAGCGGGCGTGATAATCGGCGTAGGCATAGGCGGACTCAACCTTACCGAGCAGGAGCACGCGAAATTCCTCGCTAAGCCCGATAAGATAAGCGTTTTCTATATCCCGATGATGATAGCGAACATGGCGGCGGGCACTGTTTCGATGAAAACAGGCTTCAAGGGCGACAACTACGCTACCGTTACCGCCTGCGCTTCGGGCACTCACGCAGTGGGCGAAGCTTTCAGAAAGATAAAGGACGGCTACCTCGACGTAGCTATCGCGGGCGGCGCTGAGAGCTGCATCTCGCGCTTTGCACTGGCGGGCTTCAACAATATGAAGGCGCTTTCGCGCGAGGAAGACCCCGAAAAGGCTAGTACGCCTTTCGACCTCAACCGCAAGGGCTTTGTACTGGGCGAGGGCTGCGGAATACTCGTTCTCGAAGAGTACGAGCACGCTAAGGCGCGCGGTGCCAAGATATACGCCGAGGTGGCAGGCTACGGCGCTACCTGCGACGCTTACCACATGACCAGCCCTTCGCCGACGGGCGAGGCTGCGGCTGCCGCTATGAAGGCTGCTTACACTGAGGCAGGTCTTGCGCCGGAAGACGTTACCTACATCAACGCCCACGGCACTTCCACCCACCTCAACGACGCTTACGAAACTATCGCGATAAAGATAGCGCTGGGCGAAGAGGCGGCTAAAAAAACTATCATAAATTCCACCAAGTCGATGACGGGCCACCTGCTGGGCGCTACCGGCGCGGTAGAGGCGATAGCCACCGCTTTGCAGATAAACGAGGGCTTTATACACCAGACCATCGGCTATGAAACTCCCGACCCCGAGTGCGACCTTGACTACTGCACCGAGGGACTTCGCAAGACTGAGATAAAGGCTGCGCTTTCAAACTCGCTGGGCTTCGGCGGACACAACGCTACCATCTGTCTGAAAAAGTTTGCTGACTGATTTTACGGGGAGGATATTTTGAAATGAGCAAGATCTTTGATATAATCGACGTAGAGGCGATAGAAAAACTCGCCGATATAGTGAACGAAAAGGACTTAGGCGAGATAACCGTAGGTTATGAGGGCAAGAGCGTTACCGTAAAGGGCAAAAAGCCTGCGCCGCCCGTACCCCCTGCAGGTGGTTTCGCACCCGCTATGCCCCCTGTATCGCCAGCAGCGGCAGCCGCCGTTACCGAGCCGATAGAGATGTCGCCAAAGACTGAGGAGATAAGCGGAACACCCGTAAAAGCGCCGATAGTGGGCACATATTACTCAAAGCCCCGCCCCGACGCCGCGCCTTTCGTAACAGTAGGCAGCAAGGTGAAAAAAGGCGATGTGCTGTATATCCTCGAGACCATGAAGGTGATGAACGAGATAGCGGCAGAGAGCGACGGAATAGTTACCAAGATACTGGTAGCCGACGGCGATTCGCTAGAGTACGGACAGACCGTAATGATACTGGGCTGATAAACGGAGGATACAAAAAATGGCTGTAATAATGGATAAAGAGCAGATAAAGGAAGTAATACCCCACCGCGACCCCTTTCTGCTTATAGACGAGATAAACGAGCTGGAGGTAGGCAAGAGGGTAGTGGCTACAAAGTACATCAAGGCTGAGGATTTTTGGTTCAAGGGTCATTTTCCCGAGTACCCCGTTACCCCCGGCGTGCTGATGATAGAGATGCTGGCGCAGGCGGGCGCGGTAGCGCTGCTTTCCATGCCCGAGAACAAGGGAAAGATAGGCTTTTTCGGCGGCATAAACAACGCTAAGTTCCGCAAGCAGGTAGTTCCCGGCGACGTGCTGCGTCTGGAAGTTGAGATAACAAAGGTAAAAGGCCCTGTAGGCTACGGCAAGGGCGTTGCTACCGTAGATGGCAAAAAGGCAGTTTCGGCTGAGATCTCCTTTGCTATAAAGTAAGCGGAAGGAGCTGTAATAAAAACCATGTTCAAAAAGGTTTTGATAGCAAACCGCGGCGAGATAGCGGTGCGCATAATACGCGCCTGCCGCGAGCTGGGTCTGCGCACCGTGGCGGTGTATTCAGAGGCTGACAGAAGCGCTCTGCACGCCAAGATAGCCGACGAGGCGGTATGCATAGGCCCTGCAGCCAGCAGCGAGAGCTACCTGAACGTCCGCGCGATAATAGGTGCTTGCGAGATCACGGGTGCTGACGCTATACACCCCGGCTTCGGCTTTCTTTCCGAAAACGCTTCGTTTGCGCGTACCTGCGAAAAGTGCGGAATAACGTTTATAGGCCCCGACTCGCACAGTATAGAGATGCTGGGCGATAAGGCGGCGGCTAAAGAGGCTATGAAGGCTGCGGGCGTGCCCGTTATCACAGGCTCTGACGGCGCTGTAAAAAGCTTTGAGGAAGCAAAGCGCATAGCTGCCGAGATAGGCTACCCCGTGATGGTAAAAGCCTCGGCGGGCGGCGGCGGAAGAGGAATACGCATAGTAGAAAAGGCGGAGGAGCTGGAAAACCAGATAAACGCCGCCAAGCAGGAAGCTCTCTCGGCTTTCGGCAACGACGAGATATACATAGAGAAATTTGTGGTAAATCCGAAGCATATCGAGATACAGATACTTGCAGACTCGCAGGGAAACGTTATCTCGCTGGGCGAGCGCGACTGCTCTATGCAGCGCCGCAACCAGAAAGTGCTGGAGGAAGCGCCCTCTACCGTTATCGACGAGGAGACCCGCCGTAATATGGGCGAGGCTGCCTGTGCCGCGGCTAAGGTATGCGGCTACAAAAACGCCGGCACGATAGAGTTTCTTGTGGATAAGGATAAGCATTTCTACTTTATGGAAATGAATACGCGCATACAGGTAGAGCACCCGATTACCGAGGAGGTGACGGGCGTTGATATAGTAAAAGAGCAGCTTCGCATAGCGGCGGGCGAGCCCCTCTCGTACAAGCAGGAGGATATAAAGCTCAGCGGCCACGCGATAGAGTGCCGCATAAACGCCGAGAACCCCGCTATGAACTTCATGCCCTCGCCCGGCGTGATAGATTCGCTCTTTATCCCCGGCGGCCCCGGAGTGCGAGTAGACACGGCTGTTTATCAGGGCTACGAGATAACGCCTTATTACGACTCTATGATAGCGAAGCTGATAGTACACGGCAAAGACCGCGAAGAGGCTATCGCGAAAATGAAATGGGCGCTGGCTGAGTTTATAGTAGACGGCGTCAGCACCAATATAGATTTTCATCTGAAGCTTATACGCACCGAAGCCTTTGAAAAGGGCGATTACGACAACGGCTATCTCAACCGCGTTAAGCTTATCTAAGAAAGGGGGAGCTTACAGACATGCTGGAGGATCTTTTTTCAGTAGTGCGCACGCGCTTTAATTATGGCGACGATGACGAGCCGCCAAAGAAAAAAAAGACCGATATACCAAAGGGGCTGCTCTTTAAATGCCCCCGCTGCTCGAACAACACCTTTATGGAGGATTTTGCGGCAAACGGCAAGGTATGCCCCCACTGCAACTATCATTCGCGCCTTACCGCGCGCGAGCGGCTTGACATCACCATAGATAAGGATAGTTTGGAAGAATTTGACGCAGATATGATCTCGGGCAACCCGATAGATTTTCCCGATTACGAAAACAAGCAGCAGGCGCTGCGCGAAAAAACGGGTCTGAAAGACGCCGTAGTGACGGGAAGAGCCAAAATACGCGGCGAGGATATAGTTATAATAGTAATGGATTCTAACTACATGATGGCTTCTATGGGCAGCGTAGTGGGCGAGAAGATAGCCCGCGCTTTTGAGTACGCTGCCGAGCACCGCCTTCCCGTCATCGCGTTTACCGCTTCTGGCGGCGCGAGAATGCAGGAGGGCATAGTTTCGCTCATGCAGATGGCCAAGACCTCGGGCGCTGTCGGCAGACACAGCGACGCAGGCCTGCTGTACATCACGGTAATGACCGACCCGACTACGGGCGGCGTTACGGCATCGTTCGCCTCGCTGGGCGACATCATAATCGCCGAGCCGAAGGTGCTGATAGGCTTTGCGGGCAGAAGAGTTATAGAGGGCACTATCCGCCAGCGCCTGCCGGACGATTTTCAGTCGGCAGAATTTATGCTGGAAAACGGATTTGTAGATATGATAGTAGAGCGCAAGAGGATGCGCCGCACGCTGGCACATCTGCTCAAGCTGCATAAGCCATATGACGGAGGTGCTGAGCAATGAGTGAAAATAATATCCCCGCCAGCAAGCGCATGGAGATAATCCGCACCAAGGGCAGACCTACGGTAAAGGACTATATCCCAATGATATTCGACGATTTCTTCGAGCTGCACGGCGACAGGCTCTACGGCGACGACGGCGCTATAATGGGCGGCGTAGCCTACTTTAAGGGCGTGCCCGTAACGGTGATAGCGCAGGTAAAGGGCAGAACGCTGGAGGAAAACCAGCAGTGCAATTTCGGTATGCCCCACCCTGAGGGCTACCGCAAGGCGCTCAGGCTGGCGCATCAGGCTGAGAAATTCCACCGCCCCGTTATATGCTTTGTAGACACCGCGGGCGCGTTTTGCGGCGTAGAGGCTGAAAAGCGCGGACAGGGCGAGGCGATAGCCCGCTCGATAATGGAATTTATGGAGCTGAAAACGCCCGTTATCTCGATAATACTGGGCGAGGGCGGCTCGGGCGGAGCGCTGGCTATGTGCGTTTGCGACGAGCTGGCTATGCTTGAAAACGCGGTGTACTCGGTAATATCTCCGCGCGGATTTGCCTCCATACTCTGGAAAAACGCCGAGCGCGAGAAGGAAGCAGCCGACATTATGAAGATAACTGCCGAAGACCTTGTACACTTAAAGGTCTGCGACAGCATAATAAAAGAATCTGACGGCGGCGCCCATACCGACCCCGAGCAGACGGCTGAGAATATTTCTGAATATATTTCGCAGGCTTTGAAAAGAAATTTGCAAAAAGGGCTTGACGAAATGCTAAATGGGCGTTATAATAAGTTTAGGACAATCGGCGAGTTTGGCGTGTACGAAGAGGATAGCGAAAGCGAATGACCTTTTTCGGCGCAAAGCTGCTGCCTTTGTTTTAGCGGCGAGGTTCTTGAAAAAAACAGCTCCTCTCCGGCAATACTCAAATGACAGGAGGTTTGTTTAGAATGGTATTTGACAAGATCCGCGATATTATCGTAGACCAGCTCGACGCGTCTGCTGATGATGTTACCGCAGAGGCTTCGATCATCGACGATCTGGGCGCTGATTCTCTCGACGTAGTAGACCTTATCAGCTCTGTTGAAGATGAATTTGATGTTGAGATCCCTGATGAAGAGGTTGAGAACATCAAGACCGTAGGCGACATCGTTTCCTACATCGAAAGCGCTACTTCTGAGGAATAAGCAATTAGCTTTCACTAAAAGAAATCAAACGACGGAACGTGGCTGAAAGTAACGTTCCGTTTTTTCTTACGATCACCGCGAGGGGGATAAGCTTGTGCTTTGGGAAGAAAAAAATTACGATGATATTATAGACCTGCCTCACCACGTTTCGGAAAACCACGCGCATATGTCTATGCGGGGCAGGGCGGCGCAGTTTTCAGCTTTTGCCGCGCTAAAGGGCTACGATGAAGCCGTGACGGAGGCGGCAAGGCGCACCGACAGCCGCCGTGAGCCGGACGAGGACACTGCGCGAGAGATAAACGAGCGGCTGGTATGGCTGATAGAGCATTTGGCGGAGCTGCCGCGGGTGGAACTGACGTATTTTGTGCCCGACGAGCGCAAGGCGGGCGGCGCGTATGTGCCCGTGAGCGGTGCTGTGCGCATTTACGACTCATACGCGAAAGAGCTGGAATTCGTTGGCGGCAAGCGCGTGCCGATAAACGATATTTACAGCATCAAGATCTTAGCCGACCGCGATGATACGGACGAGCAGGCATAAAAAAGGCGGGTACGCTTAGTGTATAGCGTACTCGCCTTTGCTGTTTATGTACTTTAAGCCTTTGCGGTTTCCTGCGCGTCTTCGCCGGTGTACTGCTTTTTCCAGTCCTCTAAGCGCTGCTTTTCGCCGGCAGCGTCGGCAGCACCGAAGCCGAGGTGGCTCTGGAACTCGCCCTTTGAGGTGACCGAGAGGGTAATGGAGGTGAAAGGCTTCTGCTTCTCGCCGATGAACACCTGACGTATAGCCATGATGAGTTTTACTATCTCAACGCGGTTCTTCGCCGCCTCTTCCTTATCCATATCGAATTTCTCGAACATCTCGTCGCCGTCGATAAGCTCGCCGTCTGCGGTAACAAGGCGGTGGTAGTAGAAAACGCCGTTCTCGCCGTTCTCAGCGTAGAAATAGGCTATCTTGTAGTCAGTCTCGGGCAGGAAGCTGAAAAACTCGGTGCCGAGCTGTCTGTAAAGCTCAGCCGTTTTCGACTGTATCTCTTTAAGCTGCTGCTCGGAAACTTGGGGCGGCTGGTAGCGGGGGTTAGCCTTCTCTACCTTCTCGCGCCAAGCGGCGTAGCGCTTTTCCTCTTCGCCCTCGGTAAGCTCGGCGGCGGTAACGTCCATCTTTACCTGACCGTTATTGAGTATCATTATGCTGATAGCGTTGCAGGGCTTTCCGGTAGCCGCCTGCGAGCTTTCGTGCATAGCCATGAATGCCTTTTCAAGCTTCTCCTCGCGGGATACCATTTCGGGCAGGCTGAGTCCGCAAAGCTGGGGTATAGTCTGGCGCTCGAGAAGTCTGCCGTCAAGCGCGTAGCAGCAGAAATCGTCGATGTATCCGCCCGACTGAAGCTCGGCGTAGTAAAAGCCTATCAGCATCTGCTGCGGGAACATGACTCTCAGCGCTCTGCTCATCTCGGCGCAGTCTTTCTTAAAGCGCTCTTCGGGGGTAAGCTCGGGGGCTGCTTCTTCCTCAGCCGCAGCGCTCTCCTCCGCTTCGGTATTTTCAACGGCTGCCTCCGCGGGGGCGGTATCAGCCTTTTTCTTTTTTTTGCCAAATAAAGTCATAGTAATGTCCTTTCGTGGTGTAGCGTCAATTCTGCTTTCTTACCACGGCGTATTCGTCGCCGTTTCGGTAATACGGGCAAGCGCCGCGTGGGTCTGACTCGAGCCTGTAAAGGTCGTCCTCGTCAATATCCACCGAGCAGAAATATTCTTCGTATTCTTCATCGTACATATAGTACGCGCAGGTATCGCAGTTCATCAAATATCTATCAGCTTTCTCGATACTGCGAAATATTTGTTTTTCTCGGAGCAGACCAGCCGTGCTATTACTATAAAAGCGGTGATCATTGCTGCCGCCGCCGCTGCCGCGGCTATTATTTTGCCAATTTTTTTCACAGCGCAGAAACTCCTTTCTTTGCGTTAGTTATACAAAATCGTCCTCGTCGATGTCGTCATCTATCTCCTCGCCGTTGAGCAGCTTTTTCAGCGTTTCAACTTCCTCTTCGGTAAGGGTTATGCCCTTGCCCATGCGGGTGTGGTCGGGGTTCCATTCTCTAAGGTCGTACTTCGGCTCGCGCTCGTTCCAGCTTACCATGTTCAGCTCTTTTGTCCAGCCGCGCGCGCTTTCGGAAAGCACTCCTATATTTTTCGTGATCTCAAATTTCAGTTCTGCCATTTCTATCTACCTCCGTTAGTTTTGTTTTTTATTTATCGGCATATTTTCGCTGCCGTTTTTTACACGTTTTTCGTTCGCCGCTGCCGCTATCGCCGCGAGCGCGCCCTGCAATGCGCCGAGGTTCGTTATCGCCGCCGCCAGCAGTATCACCAGTCCGCAGAAAATTCCTGCGAGAGCGCCGCTTAGCGCCCATATCACGCCCGTGATGCAAATGCTGCCCGCCGCCGTGGTAAAGCTGTCAGGCTCGCGCAGGTAGTCGAGCGCCGAGAGGATAAGCATTGCGAGGAAAGCCGCGGGCAGATCGTACATCGCCCATACGCATATGAATATCATAGCGCCGCCGCCCAGCTTTATAGCGCGCTTGCCGGTAACTGCGCCGAATGCCGCCGCCGCCGCAAATACCGCGAGCAGCGCCCAGCCGCGCGTAAGCCAGCAGATAACGAGGTACATCGCCGCGCCGAAAGCCAGCGCGATGAGCTTTTTGCTGCCTATACGCTCTACTATGCCGCGCAGCTTCGCAGGCATGAGCGCGAGCATAGCGTTCCAGACGGGCTTGATGTTTATCGCCGTGATTATGATGAAAAGTATCGGCAGAGTAACTATCGTAAATTTTACCGAGCCGCCCATAAACTGCATAACGTTTATCAGCACCATTGATATGAGCAGCGCGTTATTGATCATAAGCTTAGTAAGTCTGAGGTCGAAAGGCACTATCTTGCGCGAATCGTAAGCGCGCACCGCAAATACCGCCATGTAGGAAACTACGGTGGTTATCGGCGGGCCGTAAAGACCTATGCGCGGTATCAGTATGATATTCAGCGAGATATTTATCACGCCTGCGATAAGGCTGGTGAAAAGCGAGCGCTTAGTCTTGTTTGAAGCCAGATATATCGAGCCCATAAAGGTGGTGAAGCATGAGAATATCGAGGAGTATATCAGTATAGGTGCGTACCGCGCGGACTCCTGAAAGCTGTCGCCCATCCAAATAGCGGTAAGCGGCTGAACTATCAGCAGGCAGCCCGCCGCGAGGATATACATAAGGCACTGGTTCAGATGGAAAACGTTGCCGTAAAAATCATTGCGGTCGTCTGAGTCGTCCTCCATTATAGCCGACATATTCCATGCCTGCCCGAACATCATGTAAACGGTGGATACTAAGTTCGCTATTTTGTACGAAGCGGAAAGTATGCCGTTTCGCTCGCTGCCGAGGTAGTAGGTGGTCATGAAAGAGTCGGAGCTGTTTGTCACCAGCCACATAAGCTGCGCGGGGATAAGCGGCATACAGTAGGAGAACATGGTCTTTACCATCTCGCGCTCGATATGCTTGAAATCGAAATATCTCCAAAGCCGCGCTGCGAAGAGCATGAAAACGGTGGAGCATAGGTCGGAAAGGATGACCGAGAGCAGGTAGCCGGTATTGCCCATCTTGAAAACGCAGATGAAGAGTATAGTGCCTATCAGCGTAAGCAGGGTGGTGAGTATAGAGTTTACGGCGTAGAGCTTTACTTTCTCTATGGCGCGCAGGAAGTTTGAGTAAACAAGCTTCAGCGAAGCCGCCACGATGTATACGAATATCAGCAGCGAGTAGCCGTGGATATACTTATCCGCCACGCCTGTAACGGTAACTATCGGCAGTACTATCGCGAGCAGAGCGAAGCCCATAAGGCAGGCTATATTGCCTATGCTGAATACCTGCCGCTTGTCGTAAGCTTTATCGAGGCCGAAGCGTATTATCGACTCGCTTATAGTCATGGTAACTATCGGCAGCAGCCAGTTCGCTATCTGCTGTATAACGTCGTTGACGCCCATTTCGGCGGGCGTGAGGTAGGTGGTGTAGACGTTGACGAGCAGTATTATCAGCACTTTCGAGCTGAAAGAGCCGAGCGCGAATATCAGCGTATTAGAAAAAAGCTTTTTATAGCTTGACTTGGTAACATTATTCTTTTCAGGCATATTTAAAGAGTATCCTTTCTGCGGGGTGTGCCGCCGTTGTGACAACACATATACATTATAACATAAGAGAGAGAAAAAAGCAAGTACTTAGCGGCAAAAAGGCGGCTGGGCGTTTTTCGTCGGCATAGCCCTCTTGAAAATCTTGGCGAAAAGTGCTATAATTATACCGATAAATGATAAATGCAAATAACACGGAGGTACTGCCGAAATGTCTACCGCTAACCAAAGATTGAAAATACTGTATCTTGCGAAGTTTTTCGCAGACAGCACTGATGAAGAGCACCCCGTTACCATGCAGCAGATAATAGCCGAGCTGGACAGGCACGGAGTATCCGCCGCGCGCAAGGCTATTTACGAGGATATTGAAGCGCTGCGCGTTTTCGGCATGGATATAGTTTCGGTAAAGGGCAAATACTCGGGCTACTACCTCGCCTCGCGCGAATTTGAGCTGCCCGAACTGAAACTGCTCGCCGACGCGGTAAGCTCGGCGCGATTTCTCACCCAGCGCAAATCTGAGCAGCTTCTGAAAAAGATAGAGTCGCTCGCCAGCGTTTACGAGGGAAGGCAGATACAGCGGCAGGTGTACGTCACCGATAGGGTGAAGTCGATGAACGAGAAGATATATCTCAATGTAGATGCTATAAATCTTGCCATATCGTCCAAAAAGCAGATAGCTTTCAAATATTTCGACTACGGTGCAGATAAGAAAAAGAAGTACCGCGAGGGTCTGCGCGTATGCTCGCCCTATGCGCTGACTTGGAGCGACGAGCGCTACTATCTTGTGGCGTATTACGAAAAGTACGGAAGTATATCAAATTTTAGGGTTGACAGAATGGAGAGCGTGCAGCTGCTTGAAGAGCCGATAAAGACCGCGCCCGCCGATTTCAGCCTGCCGAAGTACCTCAATTCTACGTTCTCGATGTTTAGCGGCGAGGTCTGCGACGTGTGCTTGAAATTCAGCGACAAGCTGGTAAACGCCGTGTTAGACCGCTTTGGCAAGGACGTTTGGCTCGTGCCCGCTGAGGAGGGCTGGTTCACCGCGCGTGTGAAAGTAAAGCCAGAGCCGCCATTTTTTGGCTGGCTTTTCCAGTTTGCGGACAAGGCGCAGATAATCTCGCCCGAAAGCGTAAAACTGGAATATTTGAATATGCTGAAAGCCGCCGCAGACGCACAGAAGTGAATTTATCGGAATACATATATGTAAAAATATGCATCAAAACCAATCAAGTATCAATCGAATAAATTGTATAAAATATCTACATTTACGGCAGGGCGATTGTATAAGATGTACAAAATGTTTGAAAAAATATTGACAGTGTGATAGAGCAGTGATATAATATGTTTACAGTATAAAATGCTCGGAGTGCGCCTGTTTTTAAATGCGGCGGCGCTGCGGGCGGAAAGTGTTTTTTATGACCGATAAAGAGCTTAAAAAACTGAATAAAAGAGAGCTTTTAGAGCTGCTCGCCGCCATGCGCGAAGAGATAGACGCGCTGAGGGTGGAGAACGAGGCTCTGCGCCGTACCATAGCGGGCGGCGAAGGCGACCTGCTTTCGGCAACGGCTATGCGCGTGAAAAAGCTTTACGAAGAGCGTTTCGGCGCGGATACGCCCGCCAAGCCCGAAACGGAGGGCGCGAAAGAGTGAGCGGTATGAGCCGTATGAACGGCAAACGTGAGTTAGCCAAAGACCTGCCAACAGCCGAGCAGCTAAAAGCCGAGCTTGCTAGGCGCAAGTCGCGCGTGGGATTTATGCGCATGCTTTACAGCACCGCAGCTTCGCTGATAGTGGTGGCGGCGCTGGCTGTTATAATATCCATGCTTTTCCTGCCGGTACTAAGGGTTACGGGTACGAGTATGACGCCTACTCTCGCCAACGACGAGCTTGTAGTGTGCAAGCGGCGCGGCGATTTCAAGCAAGGCGATATAGTAGCTTTTTACTACAATAACAAAATTTTGCTGAAACGCGTTATCGCTGTATCGGGCGACACCGTTGATATAAAGGACGACGGCACTGTTTATGTAAACGGCAAAAAGCTGGACGAGCCTTACGTTAAAGACAAAGCCTTCGGCGAGTGCAACATAAGCCTGCCTTACCAAGTGCCCGACCAGCGGATATTCGTAATGGGCGACCATAGGTCTACCTCTATCGACAGCCGCTCATCGGCTATCGGCTGTGTGAGCGAGGAAGCGGTAGTAGGCAAGGTAGTGATGCGCATAATGCCGCTGAAAAAGCTGATGTTTTTGTGAGAAGAATTTAACGCCGCCAATATCTGCACGCGGCTTTCGATAAATTCCGAGAGGGGGAACATATCGTGCAGAATATCGAACAAAAGATAAGCCAATATCTAAAGGAAAGAAAATACCGCAAGCGCGGGAGGATAGCGGCAGCTGTAATGTCGATTGCTGTTGTGATCTCGGTGTTTGCGGGTCTTATCATGCCTGCGGTAAGCATGACGCCTAAGCGCCTTGCGGGGGAAACCAAAACGGATGTGGATAAAGAGGGAATATCCATACCCTATACCAAGCCGCCCGAGGGCGCGCACCTCTTCAAGCCCGACGTTGTAAAGGTAGTTGCCACGCAGATAGAGGCAGGCCCTGACAGCGAAGGCGGCATAAAGGTAAAGTTCGAGTTGAATTACGAGCTTCCGGAAAATACCATTGTCAACGGAAATACATACATTTATTATAATCTGAATACCGACAGAGCGGATTCGGACGACCCAAACGCGCCTAAGATAGACGTGCCTAAGGGCGGTCTGCCTTCTGAGGGCGTACTCGGAAGCGTAATGTACGCAGGCAAGGCAGTCGGCGAATACCGTATAGAGGAAAACGGACTTATAGTTATCCACTTCACCGATGAAGAGTTCATCGCGAAGAACAAGGACGCTAAGATACCTGGCTGCTATGTACAGTTCAACGCCGACGTAGTTCGCGGCGAGGGCGACACCAGAGATGCGGTAGATATACCGATAGGCAATGACGCCAACAGCACCGTTACCATCAAGGGCTTTGAGTACGGCAACGCGGGCATTGAGAAATCCGCCGTTTACAACAAGGACGGCACTATAACTTGGAGCGTTAAGGTAAAGAACCCCGACGGCAAAAACCTCAAAGACTTTAAGGTAACGGACGAGATGTTTGATGAAAACACCGTTATCAACTGCGATAAGGGCACTTACGACGCGGCGAACAAGCAGTTTGTATTCAACGACGGCGTTGCCGATAAGGAGATCACGCTGGAATACACCACTAAGGTAGACAGCGACCTGCTTTTCGACGGCACTAACATCACAAACAACGCGAGCCTTATAAAGCCCGACAATTCCAAGGTCAGCGACTCGAAAAAGGTATATGTTGAGAGCGGATTCAGCATTGATAAATCCGGCTCGGCAAGCTACGGAAAAGACGGCGCTGACGATAAGATAACATGGACTGTAACGGTGAAGAACGCCGCGGGTACAGATATGGGCGGCTACTACGTTGAGGACAGCGCCATCACCGCTGATACCGCAATAACGGGCGTAGACAAGAAGTATTACGAAATTTCCGACGGCAAGATAACCTTTAAAGAGGGTCTTACCGATAAGGAGATCACGTTTACATACGTCACCAGCGCTAACAAATCTGACTCAAGCGCTTACGAGAACAAAGCTATCCTGCGCCCGCCGAAAGACCCCAGCAAGGGCAAGGACAGCTATGCAAAGGTAGAAAAGGAACAGTTCAGCATTAAAAAGAGCGGCACACCTAAGCAGGGCGAGTCGCTGATCAACTGGACTGTTACGCTTACCGACTATGTGCGGGATGATAATACCTCGCTCGAAGATTTTGTGGTCACCGACCCGCTGCTCATAAAGCGGCTCAACGAGGGCGGAAGTCTTACGATGAACGGCGCGGACTATACATTGGTAAAGGACGAAAACGGCAAGATCACGGGCGTGAAGATCGGCAAAGTTACTAACTCCCCCGATTGGCATGGCTATGTTTATGTCAATATAAAATACTCCACCCCCGCTAAGGACGCTGATTATGCCCAGAAAAACGAGAATGGAAGCTGGACGACCAAAAACACCGCTAATATGGCAAAAGATGGTTTTAACTACTCGACCGGCGAAGTTGACGCTACCTATCATAATATTTCGAAGGTAAAGAAATCTGCGAAGAATGAGCCTAAGTTTTCGGACGATAGGCAAGGCATTGTCCAAAAATGGGAAGCTGAGTATACGGGCGAAGAGGGCGGCTTTGTAAACGCTGAATTTTACGACGAGATGCGCTCAGATGCCGGCACCGACCACTATATCACTGGTGAACAACTTGCTTCTGCTGAGATACTGGTAAGGCAAAAAGGCAGCGATTCTTTTTCACCTTACACTGGAAGTGGCACGATAAAGCTTACGCAGGTAGACGCTGTTGACGGAAAAGCGAAGAAATTCAAGATAACGATCGACGGCGGTGAGAAAAACATCAACGGTATAAGGGTAAGTTACTACACAACCGTTGACCTCAGCAAGATCGATGTGGGCGAAAAGGTGACTTTTTACAACAAGGCAAGCGACGGCACTAATGAAAAAGAAGTTTCTAAGGAATACACCAAGGTAGAAGACCATAAACTGGTAAAGAGCGCGGCAGGCGACGACACCACCGCAAAGACCACGATAGATTTCAAAGACCTCGAAACCGTAACGGTAGACGGCGAAGAATGCTATCTGCTGAGATACAAGGTAGAGCTTAACGAAAACGGCGCGTACAACAATAAGAACGTAGTGCTGACAGATACTCTGCCCGAGGGCTTCAAGCTTTACACGGTCGCGAACAAGACAAGTAATTGGGCTGACAAGCCTAACCTTGCGATATGGAAAGACGGCGACAGCAGCGTAGGCGAGATACAGAATTTTGAAAAGTATCAGTATTGGGATTATTACCAAATCGACAAGAACGATCCTACCAAGATAACTTTCAAGATATTTGGAAGCGACAGAAATTACAAGTCGGTATTCGCATACGCGGCGTATATCCCTAAGGCAGACCTCGAAGCGAAGGTAGCAGAGGGCAAGAGCGTAGATTTTACGAACGTTATAGCTGACAGCGACGGCGAAAAGAGCAGCCAGGAGTACACTATAGACCGCAAGCCGAACGTCAACCCCTCAGGCAAAGCGGTGCTGACTAAGGGAGCAAATCCGCAGGCGGCGGGCGGCTCGATAACTTACGAGCTGGATGTAAACCCAGACGGACTTACCCTTGCACCGAACAGCTCGACAATCACGCTTACCGACCTTTTCAACTTCGACAAGACTCAGTACACGCAGGTCAAGTACGATCAGAAGGTCGAGAACGGTCAGTTGGTATTTGACGAAAACGGCGACCCTGTATACGTCAAGCCCGGCCACGCGGGAAGCGTAGTCAACGGTGACGGCAGCAAGTACATGAACGTAAGCTTGCGATCCATCAAGGTGGAAAAGGTCAACGCCGACGGCACTACAACGCCCGTTGACTTTACATACAACTTTGAGAACAAGGCTAAGGACGTAAAGAAGCTGAACTGCACGGTAACGGAAGTTACGTCGAAAGATGAAGTAATAAATAACAAACCGGGCTATGATCCATGGCTTGACAACGCTTTTAATAACTATTCAAAGGTCTATAGGGTCGACGGACTTAAAGCGGGCGGAAAGCTGAAGCTCACTTTCACGGGCGATCCAAGCAAAGCAACAAAATTCAACTTCATCACCAACTGCAACGGCTGCGTATGGTCGCCTCAGCATACCATCATTACTGCAAATGCTGATGGTACATACACATTTGAAGCGGATATAAGCAGTAATTTTGTAAATGGAAGCCCTGCATTTGTTTATTTTGAGGGCTATTCGGAAAGCGATTATATCCCCAAGACCGTTTCAGCGGAAGCTTACGAGATAAACGATACGGCGGACGCCAAGCTGACTATGCAGGTGCCCGACGGCGAACACCTCAAGATAACTTACACATATGTGTCCCGCTCGGACGAAGTTTTCTCCATCGGCGCAAGCAATAAGGTAAACGCTTCCACCAGATACGGCGGAGAAAGCGACACGAGCAAGGTAATTTACAAGGCGCACGATGATTCGCAGGCAGGCGTTATCAATAGCGAGCCTATCGAGATAAACAAGCTCGACGTTGGCGACACGGCTGTACGCTTAAAGGCAGGATTTATCCTCGCCAAGTACGACACTACCGTGAACAAGTGGGTATACGCGACCGAATTTACAGTTCCGACTACCGAGGACAACTTCTACACAGTTGCCGATGATAAATGGGGCGACAAGAGCGCAGCGCAAGAGATAAGCACATTTACCGAAAGCGCGCTGTACTTCAAGCCCGAAAAGGCTACGGTATATGCGCTGATAGAGGTCGATGCTCCCGCGGGCTACGACGACACGCTGCTCGCGACCAAGTACTTCACATACGAGGAAGCGCCGAAGAACCTGCCGACCACCAATGTGAACGGCGGCACGCTGAAATCTGACGACGTGCTTTACCTCAATTCGGGCAGTGCGCTCAATATCAAAAACAGAAAGAACATTTCGATAAGCGCTTCAAAACAGTGGGCTGACGGCGACTCTGCCGACCGTCCCGAAAGCGTAAGATTCACGCTTTACCGTTCTACTCAGAAGACGGATGACGGCACGATACCTGCGGACGCAGAACTGGTCGAAGGCTCTGAAAAAACGCTGAATGAAGCGAACAGCTGGACGGCTGAGTGGGCAGATCTGGTAAACGGCAATGCGTTTGAACAGCCGTATTACTACTACGTTCACGAAGAGCCGATAGACGGCTACACCGCGCATTATACCAACAATGGTGTAAATGACGATGGCGCGTCGGTGACAGTGCTAAACTCAAAGGGACTTACGATAACTAAGGAATGGCTGACGAATACAGGCCTTGCGGCGAACGCGCCTGTTGATTCGGTAGACATTGAGCTGGTAAGATCGACCACAGCGCCCGACAGCAGCGGCAAGCTGCCCGACGGAGCGGCAAGCGAAATCCTTGGCACATACACGCTGACGGCTGCCAACAGCTGGAAGCTGAGCGTTACGGGCGACAAGATCGCTGAAAAGGACGCTAACGGCAATATCTGGTACTACTACGTTACCGAAAAGACCGACGTTGAAAACTACGCGCCTGTTTACTCGGTAAACGGCGTGGGCAGCAGCGACGTTATAATCCTCACTAACAAAAATACCCAGAAGCCCGGAGAAGTGATACTTCCCGAAACGGGCGGCATAGGCACACGCGTATTCTACGCGGCGAGCGGCGCTATGATGATCGGCGCGGCTGTATACTACATCGTTAACAAGCGCAGAAAAAACGCTTGAAAATAAAGGAATTAATATTTAATTCAAAAGGAGAGAAATCTGTTATGAAAAAATCCAAAAGAATTGCAAGCACTGCGGCAGCGGTGCTGATGGCTGTAAGCATGGCAGCGGCAACCTCCGCGATGAGCGTTTCCGCAGCAGCAGCTACCAGCTACACACTTACCATCACTGACGCGAGAACCGGTCACGAATACAATGCTTACCAGGTATTTGACGGTGATGTAAGCGCCGAGGCTACTAAGTCTATGACCAATGTGATTTGGGGCAACGGTGTTAATGGTGACAATCTTCTCACTGCTCTGAAGGCTGACGCAAAAATCGGCAGCACGTTCGCTGCATGCAGCAGCGCGCAGGACGTTTACAACGCACTTGCTGAGCACACAGAACTCGTTGACGCTTTCGCAAAGGTCGTAAGCGCTAATCTTAACGAGACCAACGCAGCAGCAAGCACCACAGCTACCGGCGGCTACGAGTTTACAAACCTCGACGGCGGCTACTACTTCGTAAAGGACAAGACTGTTCCCGAAGCAGACGCATACAGCAAGTATATGCTGAAAGTAGTTAAGAACACTACCGTTTCTGTAAAGGCTGACCAGCCTAAGGTAGAGAAGAAGGTCTACGAAGAAGATTACACCGGCGATGAATACGGCACCGGTTACAATGACGTTGCCGACCACTTCATCGGCGAGTCTGTACCTTTCAAGCTGATAGGTACTCTGCCTTCCGCGGAGCAATTTGCAGCTTATGACAGCTACTACTATGAGTTCAACGATACTCTTGACGCAGGCTTTAAAGCACCCGCTGCCGGCGATTTCACCGTAAAGATCGGCGATACCGTAGTTACCGAAGATTTTGACATTGTTATCGGCAATCTTATTGACGCAAGCGGCAACAGCATTGGTACGAGTATCAGCATCAAGGCTAAGGGCAACGACATAAAGCAAATAATGACAGATAAAGGCATCGACTTTTCTACTGCTACTCCTAAGGTAACTGTTGATTACAAAGCTGTTCTTGACGACGACGCGGTTATAGGTCTGAACGGTAACGAGAACAAGGTAGACCTGAAATTCTCGAACAATCCTAACGCTACCGGCGACGGAACAAACAACACCGGCAAGACCCCTGAGGATAAGGTAATCGTATTTACCTACGAATTCGACACCTTAAAGGTAGACTCGGCTGATGATACCAAGAAGCTTCAGGGCGCTGAGTTTACTCTTCAGGACAAAGCTACCGGCAAGTTTGCTAAGGTAGTGAATGGCATTTTCCAGGGCTGGGTAGACGCAGCTGAAGCAAGCACCCTCACCACTGACGAAAATGGTCTTATCGCAATCAAGGGTATGGAAGGCGGTACATACATCGTTAAAGAAACGAAAGCTCCCACAGACTACAACCTGCCCAGCGAGCCATTCGAGATCACCCTTAAAGCTACTAAGATCATGTCTCAGGATTGGAACACTACCGCAAGCGATGCACTCGGTGAATTTAGTGCTACTATTGCGAACCCGCTTCCTAATACTTCTAATACAGCTACCGATAACGCAAAGGTCAGCGTTGACGGCTATACTGCAACTCTGACCGTCAAGAACACCAAGGGCGCTGAGCTTCCTGAGACCGGCGGCATCGGCACCAAGCTCTTCTACGTTGGCGGCGGCGCACTGGTACTTGCATCCGCAGTTATCCTCGTTTCCAAGAAGAGAGCTAAGGACGCTGAATAATTTCACGAATAGAGATTCGTTATAAAACCTTTGTCCGACGGCGAACGCACAGCCGTCGGGCATCAGGGAGGGCTTCATAAGCATGAGCGCGAGCGAAAAAAAAGTTAAGACTAAGCGGAAGATGAGCAAATCGACTGTAATACTGGTCATAACTCTGCTTGTGGGGTTCTCCGTGATGCTGTACCCATCGTTCAGTAACTGGTTCAACAACCGAAATATGTCAAAAGCCGTGGCAGGATACCAGCGCGCGGTTTCGGGTATGACGGACGAGGAGTACGAGGAGATAATCGGGCGCGCGCACGAGTACAACCGTGAACTTGCGGGCGTTTCCGACCCATTCAGAAATTACGATGAGGTGCCCGATTACGATAAGATACTTGACATCACAGGCACGGGAATAATGGGATATATTACCATTCCGCAGATACGCGTTGAACTGCCCATCTACCACGGTACCAGCAAAGAGGTGCTGAACGTTGCGGTGGGGCATTTTCAGGGAAGCTCGCTGCCCGTTGGCGGCGAAACTACCCACGCAGTTATCTCGGCGCACCGCGGTCTGCCATCGGCAAAGCTTTTTTCCGACTTGGATAAGCTGACCGAGGGCGACGATTTCACGATAACCGTGCTTAAAGATACCTATACATACCGCGTAGACCAAATTTTGATAGTCGAGCCTGATCAGACGGAAGCCTTGCAATTGATGAAAGGCAAGGACTACGTTACGCTGACGACCTGCACGCCTTACGGAATAAATTCGCACAGACTGCTGGTACGCGCGCACAGGGTCAGCAACGCGGAAAAGGAAGCAGAATTTAAGATCACAGCCGATGCGACGCAGATCGACTCGATGCAGGTGATACCTTTCGTCGCTGCGCCGCTGTTACTGGTACTTATTTGCATTTGGGTACTGGGCGGCAAGCGCAGAAAGCGCACTTTTAACGCCGAAAGCACGATGGCGAAGCTTTGCGATAAAAATGAAAATACAGAAAAAACTGATGGCTGCTCGGAAAATGGGTAGGTTGGAAAGGCTTGGTGAAATAATGAATACAAGGGAAATTCGGCTTTTCAGCGTGCTGATGTGCGCGCTGGGGCTGGTAATGTATATCATGCTCGGCACGGCTGTCGCGGCGCACGCCGACGAGGCGCAGGCAGATAGCGGCACGCTGAATATCGTCAGCAGGGACGACGGCACGGCGATTTCCGGAATCAAGTGGAATATTTACCGCGTCGGTTCGCACCTCGCGACGGGCGAGTTTGTGCTCGAGGGCGATTTTGCCGATTATCCTGCCGATTTCGGCGACCTTTCGGCTTTGGCGATGCAGGAAGCGGCGCAGATTCTTGAGGAAAACGCCATCGCAGACGGTCTGCTGCCCGGTTGGAAGGCTTCGGCTGATGAAAACGGCGAGCTTAGCGTAAACGGCGTTGCGGCGGGTCTTTACCTGCTTTCGGGCGAGAATATCACGATAGGCGACGTCACCTACGACCCTGCCCCTGCGATAATCGAGGTCAAAACGAACGCTGACGGTAGCTACGATCTTACGGTTTACCCAAAATTTGAATCGACCGAAGTTCCGCCCAGCAGCTCGCAGGCGGACAGCTCTTCTGATGTCGGCAGCAGTTCGGAGGAGTCTTCCAGCAGCACCGATACCTCAAGCAATTCCGACGTTTCCAGTTCGACTTCAAGCACATCTACCAGTTCGGGCACGACGAATTCGACCAGCAGCGGCGAAAAAGTTCCGCAGACGGGTCAGCTTTGGTGGCCTGTTCCGATTTTCTCGGCACTCGGCATTGTGCTGATTGGCATGGGTCTTAGAGTTTGCGCGAAAAGGGAACACGATAATGACGAATAAAAAACGCGGCGTTGTGCTTATCGCCGCAGGTGCAGCGCTGCTTTTGGCGGCGCTGTTTCTGATTTTTGCCAATTTCAGGGAAGCAGATAAGGCCGACAAGACCGCGGCAAACGCCCTGCAAAAGCTGGATGCGGCGATAGCTGCTCAGCAGGCGCAGACGGAAACGACCTCCGTGCCCGAAGCGGAAAGCGCTGCTGACCCAGAGCCCGCCGAGCAGGAGGACGCTGCCTTAGAGATCGACGGACAGATGTACATATGCATAATCGAGATACCGAAAATAGGCGTGCGGCTGCCCGTAATGCGCGAGTGGAGCTACGATAACCTTGCTGCCGCGCCGTGCCGCTACTCTGGCTCGGTCGCGGGGCGAAACATCATAATCGCGGGGCACAATTACAAGGGCTTTTTTTCGCGGCTGCAAGAGCTGAACAGCGGCGACAAGATCTACCTCACCACCATCGACGGCGTGCGGCATGATTACGAGGTCGATTACTCGGTGCTGGTCGGCGGGAGCGACCTGCCGACGATGAAAAGCGGCTCGGATAGCTGGGACTTGACAGTTTTCACCTGCACATGGAGCGGCTGGAGCAGAGTTACCGTGCGCGCGGTGCTCGTAAATTGAAAAATAAAAAGGCTGCGGATAAAACCGCAGCCTTTGCTGTATCTGTGTGAAAATTACTGAATGTCGTTTTCGTTGAAGGGGTCGCCGCACTGGGGGCAGAACTTCGGCGGGTGCTTCGGGTCGGCAGGCTCCCAGCCGCACTTGTCGCACTTGTAGAGCGGCTCATCGGCAGGCTTGGGCTTGCCGCACTCGGCGCAGAATTTGCCCTTGTTCACCGTTCCGCACGAGCAAGTCCAGCCCACAGCCTTTGCGGGCTGCGGTTTGCCGCACTCCATGCAGAATTTGCCTGTGTTGGTAGCGCCGCAGGAGCAAGTCCAGCTATCGGCGGCAGGCTTCGGCTCGGGCTTAGGTTTGCCGCAGCCCTGGCAGAACTTGCCTGTGTTGGTCTGTCCGCATTCGCAGGTCCAGCCGTCAGCGGGCGCTGCTGCGGGTGCAGGTGCGGGAGCTGCCGCCTGCTGCTGAGCCGCCATGTTAGCCTGCATCTGCTGGTTGTACATGGTTGGATCCATAGCCTGACCCATCATTCCGCCGGCCATGCCCATGCCCATAAAGCCTGCCATAGCGCCTGCGGAGTTGCCTGCCGCTGTTTCACGCGCATTGTTTATCGACATTCTGTCCATAGCGTAGAGCATGCTCGGGTTGCTGCCCGCAGTCTGCGCTTCCTGGAATTTCGCGATGCGCTTCTTAGATTCGTCGTCAACGTTCAGCTCGATGGAGACCTGTCCCAGTTTTACGCCCTTTGGCGTCCACTGCTCGCTGAGCAGCTGGTTCATCTCGTTGCCGAGGTCGTCGGCGTAGCTGATTATCATATCGTATGGTATTCTCTTTGCGGAAAGCTTCGAGATCGCGATGCCGAATTTCGGCTTCATATCAGTCTTGAGCTGCTCGATGAACGCAGCACCGTCGCCCTCGTTTTTAACAAAAGGCTTGGATATATCGTGTATGCAGTTCTCGTAGAAAGCGCCGGGGTCTACTATCTGAAGCTCAAACGAGCCGTGACCCTGCGCGTTGAGGGTGAGGTTCATCTCGCCGTCGCGGAAAGGCACTTTGCCGAAGCCGATCTTGTTGTTTACCAGCGGCTTGAGGTTTATGTAAACAAGGCGCATGGTGTGGGTAGCCTGACCGCCCGCGGTAAATCTGTTGCCGATGTCCTTTATCGAGGGCATGAGATCTCTAAAGCCGCTGCCGAGGATAGAGGGCGCGGTCGCGGAATCGTACTTGTAGTGGCCCGCGGTGTCGTTATCAGTAGCAACTACCATATCCCAAACCTTGCCGTCTTCTACGAGCAGAGCCGCCTGTCCGATGGCTACGTCGAAAGTCGAGCCGCTGGATATGTAGTCGTTAGAGCCGTTGTTTACAGCCTTGCCTCTTAAAACTTTGGTCGCGGGCACGCACATAGTGTCCTGATTGAGTCCGTCGCAGCGGAAATACTCCACTACCTGGTCGGCGAGGTTAGAGCCTACTGCCGATGCAAACATTCTAATTAAACCCATGATTTTCGTTCCTTTCTGGTATATAAGTATCGTTTGATTTTTCTAAATCTAAAGTCAGCGCGTTTTGGTTATCGCGTTGATCTTCCATGTGCGCTCTACTGAGGCTATTACTTCCGCCCCGCAGTATTCGCACACCTTAGCGCCCAGCGTGGTCACCGGTGCGCCGCAGTTGTTGCATATCAGGCTCTCGCTCGCTTGGTCGCTGTTCGCGGCTAGGTAGTAGCTGTAACGTACCTCATAAACGTGCTGCGAGAGCATCTTGCCCGGCAGGGTGTACTCCACCGCCGCCTGCCATATTATAGTGGACTGCTCGCCGTTTTTGCGGTAGTCCGAGATCACGGCGCGGTGCACTTTAGCTCCGCCGTATGTAGTAGTCACGCTGTCGAGGCTGTTCGCCAGCTCAGTCACGAACGACTCGGTGCAGTGAGCGCTCAAAGCTTCCGCGCCGCTGCGCGCATTTAGTATCGTGAAATACTGCGTCAGCGTGCTTGTAACTATCTTTCGCGCTATCTCCGCGTCAAATTCGGGGAAGTCTTTCGCTATGCGTATCTTCATTAGACCCTCAGAGCCTGAGAGAGTAGCAGGCGTCTTTGCAGTTTCCTCCGTAGCCGCCTTGATCTGACCCAGCACGCTGGAGTTGAGCATATTGCGCACCTTGCGCTTAGCTGAATCGACCGCCGACTTTATCAGCAGTATAACGCCAATTATTACGGCGACTACTACCGCCAATGTTATCAGCCTAATGATATTATCTTCGCTCATTATGCAAACAGCCCCAGTACACCCGCTATCGCGCCGATTACTGTGCCGAGTACGCCGCCCAGCGCCGAGAAGATCACGAGTTTTACTTTATCTATCGGCAGATTTCCGATGAATTTGCCCGTTTGACCGTTCATAGCGAAAAAGTATTTTTTATCCTTGTAGGTGGTGTACAGCAGCCATGTAGGCATAAGCGCATACTCTGTCTTGTGTATCACCACTTCTTTTTTAAAGCTCTGCTTGGTAAGACTATCGTAGTCGCAGGATCTTTTGATAATATCCTCAGTAGAGTTTTCTATGCGCAGCTTTGCGCACGAGTAGCAGGCGTCTTTATCTTCGTCAAATCTCTCGGCGAGAAAGCCCGAAAGATACGCGGGCTTAAAAGGCACCATGTCCTTGTAATCATAAGGCTCTATCGAGTCCATAGCGTCGTTGTCCGTCTTGGACGAAGCGTCTACGGGCACTTTGGCGAAGCCCATAGTGCCGTCGCGGTAAACGTCATAATACTTGCACTCGGTGTACTTGTATTTGCCCTGACGCCATTTGCGCTCTTTCATGCCCTCAGCCTTGAATTTTCCTCTGCATCTGCCGCTGTAAAGCCAAAAAGGTATGTACACGCCCTGCATTTTATCGACTATCTTGTCGCAGTCGAAATCGCTCGGCGTAAGCGGCTTTTTGCTGAATTTGTGAAATTCCTCCATTACGCGCTTTTTCTCGATCTTGAAAGGTATAACGTAGTCGGGCGCGAAATCGTTGATTATCTGTTCGCCCATTACTACGGCGTTGCCGCAGTACACGCATATCGTAGCAGCCGTAGCGCGGTCGGTGATTATCTCAGCGCCGCAGTGCGAGCAGGTGTATTTTACCAGATCGCTGCCGACAGTTCCGTCGCTCGACTGATGGTATTCGCCCTCTTCGACCTCCTCGTGCGCCTCGACGTTTTCGGTATCTGTGCCGCCCTGACCATCTGCTTCCATGTCCTCCATAGAGAATTTATCTCCGCAGTATTCGCATTCAAAGCAGTTTTTATCAGCCGTCCAGAATATCTCTGCGCCGCAGGTGGGGCATTTGTATGAAATATTTGCAGCCATATTATTTTTCTCCCTTAGTTTCTAAATGGTGTCGCGCTAAGATCAGTCGCCGATCTCTTCCTTATCGGTAGTAGTTCTGAGATAAACGTCAGACTGTTCGTTGATCTTTAGTTTTCCGTGAACGTAATCGTCGGCCTTGGTAGCTTTTTCCTTAGTATGGCTCAAAGAAACCAAAATGCAGCCTGTGATTATAGCGCCGATGGGAAAACCCGCAACAGCGGCTATGGTAACGTCGCCGTCTTCAGCCGAAGCTATCAGCGGCGTGAAAAGTGTGCCGTATGAAATAAGGGCAAATCCTGCTTTGCGAAGCAGCGATCTGAACATATTTGACCAGCCTCCTTGTGAAAAAATTACAGTTTTATACTTATATCGACACAAATATTATATCATATTTATAAAAAGATGTCAATGAATTTTAACATAAAAGTGAAAATATTTCGATGCGGCGACTGATTTTCAGCATTTTAGCGAGCCGTTAAAGTTCATGCTATGTTTACTTTACGTCTATAAAATGTTCTATGAAAACGTTTCCCGATATCTTATAATAATTATATAAAATTGATGAAAAAAGGAGTGTTTATAAGATGGAATATAAAAATATGAAACTTGGCAGAACTGTTTATTCGATGGATCCCGGCTGGCTCTTCCACCTAGGCGATGTAGAGCTGCACCGCGGTATCTCACATGGCGATATTTACGGCACGTCTAAGGCGGGAAGCTGTCCCGGAGTTCCGCAGCCCGATTTTTACTGCGATCCTGCCGATTGGAAGAGCGTAGACCTGCCGCACGATTGGTCGGTAAAGCTGCCTTTTGATAAAAACGGCTCGCCGTCATGGGGCTATAAGCCGAAGGGCAAGGCTTGGTATCGCAAGCAGTTCGCCCTCGGCGAGGAGCTGAAAGACAAAAATATTACACTGGAATTTGACGGCGCGGCGAAGGACTGCTTCGTTTATTTCAACGGCTCGCTGCTGAAACGTCACTATTCATCTTACGCGCCCTTTACCGTAGATATTACCGACCGCGCGTATTTCGACGGCACGCCGAACGTGCTCGCCGTATACCTCGATGCTGATAGCTGGGAGGGCTGGTGGTACGAGGGCGCGGGGCTTTACCGCCATGTGCGCCTTGTTGCGAAAGAAAAGGTCAGCGTGGCGCAGTACGGTATATTCGTCTGCCCGCGCTTTGCGGACGGCGTTTGGAGCTGTCCTGCGCAGGTGACGCTTGAAAATACAGGCTATTCGCCAGCCGAAACTGTACTGCACTGCGAGATATTAAACAAGCATACGGGCGAAGTCATCGCCGCGGACGAAGCGCAGGTGGCTGTTGAGAGCGGCGGGCGCGCTGTGCATATGTTTGATTTTGCCGTGAAAGACCCCGAGCTTTGGGATATTGATTCGCCGAACCTCTACACCTGCCGCGTTTGGCTGGGCGGCGGCGCTGACGGCGACTCGGTCGACTTCGGCTTCCGCACCATTCGCTTTGACGCGGAAAAGGGCTTTTTCCTCAACGGCAGAAGCGTCAAGATATTCGGTACTTGTAACCATCAAGACCACGGCGGCATAGGCGTTGCGATACCCGACAGTGTTCACAAATACCGCATCTCGCGGCTGAAAGAGATGGGCACGAACGCCTACCGCTGCGCGCACGGTATGCCGCACGCCGAGCTGCTCGACGAGTGCGACCGCGCGGGAATGCTCGTGATGGACGAAAACCGCTCGTTTGAAACAAGCGAGCAGTGCTTGGAAGAACTGCGGACGATGATACTGCGCGACCGCAACCACCCGAGCGTTATAATGTGGTCGATATTCAACGAAGAGCCGCTTCAGGGCACTGAGCAGGGCAGGCGTATGGCGCAGCGTATGCGCGCGGAGATACACCGCCTTGACGATTCGAGGTTCGTTACGGGCGCTATGAACGGCGGCGTTACCGAAGCGGACAGCGCGGCGCAGGCTTTGGACGTTGCAGGCATGAATTACCAGCTTTACGCCTACGATGAATTTCACGCGAAGTTCCCCGAGATACCCGTTATCGGCAGCGAAACTACCTCGACTTTCGCGGTGCGCGGCTGTTACAAGACCGAGATGGATAAGCACCTCATCTCCTGCTACGACGAAGACCCCGCCGACTGGGGCAACACCGTTCGGCAGACGTGGCAGACCCTCTGCACGCGCGACTTTGCGGCGGGCGGATTTATGTGGACAGGCTTCGACTACCTCGGCGAGCCTACGCCCTTTGAGTACCCCAGCGTTTCCAGCTTTTTCGGCATGATGGATACCTGCGGCTTCGCGAAAGACGCTTTTTGGCTCTGCAAATCGATATTCACGCCGGCGGAGGAACAGCCCGTCGTGCATCTACTGCCGCACTGGAATTTCAAGGGGCGCGAGGGCGAGAAGATACGCGTTATGAGCCACACTAACTGCGAGGAAGCCGAGCTTTTTGTAAACGGCAGATCGCTCGGCAGAAAGCGCGTTGACAAGCTGCACCAGACCGAGTGGCAGGTAGAGTACCGCGCGGGCGAGATAAAGCTTATCGGCTATAATAAAGGTATCCTTGCGGCGGAGTGCGTAAGGCAGACCACGGGCGAAGCGGCGCGGATAAAGATAGAGTGCGCCAACGTTTCGCCGCTAGAGATGGGCGGGCTTGACGCGGCTATCGTGAATTTCATCGCGGTGGACTGCGAGGGCAGGGAAGTGCCCGACTTCTGCGGCGAGATTGCGATAAGCGCCGAGGGCGGCGAGGTCATCGGCACGGCGAACGGCGACCCGAACTGCCACGAGCCTTTTGATTCTGCCCGCCGAAGCCTTTTCAACGGCCGCGCTCAGGCGATAATACGTCCCGCCGCCGAAGCCTCGCTCTTGACAATCAGTGCAGAATGTGGTAAACTAAAGTGTGACGCTCTTACGATAAAGCTTGCTGAGCCGAGCGAGCGTATGCCCGTAGTGCTCCCGATGGAGGAGATACAGGTGACCGGCTGGCGCGTTTCGGCAGAGCTGAGCGAAGAAAAGCCCGACCCGCTGAAAGTTTTCGCGGCGAACGATATGAATACTACCGAGCCGTATTTCCCATCGCACGGCAACGGCTCTAAAATGGCGGAAGCCGTGGGCAAATACGCGCTCTTCCGCGCGCATACCGTTATCCCCGAAACGCTGGGCGGCAGAGAGCCGCGCATACATTTCAACCAGCTTTGGGGCAGGGCTGAGGTATGGGTGAACGGCAAAAAGCGGCTGGACTTCGAGAATGAATGGGCAGCCGCGGCGGAGATACACTGCACGCCCGATATGACGGGCAGCGCCGAGATAACCGTTATCGTACAGAGCATAAATAAATACGGCGCGGGCGTTACATCTACCGTAGTGGTGAGGTAAACGCGGCAGCCGTAAAGGGGTAAAGTGATTTGAAAAAGAAAATAACTGCGGCGCTTACGGCGCTGCTGATGGCGCTTGCGCTGGCTTCCTGCGAGGTGCGTTCGCATGGGGCGGAGCAGTTCACGCGCAGAGTACAAGACGCGGATACTGAGCTTTCGGTTGACAGCTTTGGTGCGGACGAGTCGGAAGCGGCTGATACGCAGGAGAGCGCGGCCGAAGCCGACGCTGTGAATGCTGAGGCGGAAACCACGACGACTACTGCCGCAAAGCCTGCCGAGCCGCCTAAGCCGACTAAGTTAAAGACTGATGTGCTCTCGGGGCACAATTTCACGGCGGATGATTTTCCCGCCAAGACATACTCAAACAAAAAGCTTTCCAAGGCGCTGAACGCCATCGACGATATTTGTGCCGATTACGGCTACACCATAAGCTTTTACTACAAGAATATGGACAGCGGCGCGGAGTGCACATATAATGCCGACGCGAGCTTCGGCGTTTGCTCTACCGTAAAAGCGCCTTTTTGCAAAGAGCTGCTGGAGCGCGGCATAGACCTCGACGACGAGATAACCATAGAGGTGATATGGGACGGCGACGACGGCAAGACGGCGGCGAACGGCTACGGAAAAACATATTCAGCGCGCGAGCTGATACGCCGCGCGATAACGCAGTCTGACAATACGGCCTACTACAATCTGATAAATTACTACGGCTACGACGGATTCAACAACATGAATTACGAGCTGGGGGTAAATTATGATCTGGGATATTCGTGGATATTCAACTACGGAACTTCCCGCGACCTTATGAAGCAGTACGAGGACATATACAAGTACGCCGAAAAGTCGAAGCGCGGAAAATGGCTGACGGAGCTTATGCAAAAGACCGATCTGGAAACGCAGATAACGGCAGAGCTTGCGGATAAGTACCCCGTGGCGCACAAGTACGGCTCTGACTGGGATCAAAACTGCTACCACGACTGCGCGATAGTTTATGCAGATTCGCCTTTCGTGCTGGTGATAATGACCGACCAAGTGCCCGAAACGGCGAAGAGCGATAAGGTATTCAAAAAGCTGGCGAAGCAGTTCGATATAGTAAATTCGCAGCTTGTCAATTAAACTGTAAACGATTTTTTTTAACGAACAGGAGGATATATCAATGGAAAATTACAAGGCATATTCAGTACACATGGGCAAAGCCAAGTGCGCGGTAGACCTGGGCGACGGCTCTGAGAGAGGCGAGTATGTAAATCAGGACTACATACTGCACAAGCTGGGCAGACCCCACCGCGGCGTCAGCCTTATGTACTGCTACTACCCGCTGGACAAAGAGTGGCCCGCAAGGATCTCGGAAGCCTGCAAGGATATGGACGTTTTCTTTGCGTGGGACTACCCCTACGATGATTACTTCACCTACAAGGGCGGACTTAACGGCACTACCGATGACGAGCCTTTCACCTGCATGAGAGATGTTCGCCGCCACGGACAGGAAGTAGTGCTGACCCTCACCATCGACCCCAACGTTTCCGACGAGCACCTTATCGCCATCGCGAAAGACCTGCGCCCCTTCGGAAGAATGATGCTGAGAATAAACCACGAGGCTACGGGCAACTGGTTCTCATTCACCAAGCGTACCACATATCAGGGCGTAGCGGATTTCTATTGCAGATTCAACAAGATACTGAAAGAGTACGCGCCGAACGTTTCGACGATACTCTGCATAGGCGGTATCGAAGACCTCAACGCTACCGAGATAATAATGGAAAAAGAATTTTCGCAGGCGGTAAAGGAGACCGATATTTGGAGCGTGGACAAGTACATGGCTCTGCACTGGGGCTGGCCGTACGACGTTGCCGAGCGCGGCGGTTCATCGCACTCGCGCTCTAAGGTAGACGACACATACAAGCTTACAAAGATGTCTTACAACCGCTTCAAGGAGATAAACGGCGGCGCGGCTAAGCCGATGGTAATGAGCGAATTCAACGCCGACGGCGACGTTACGGGCGCTTACGAGCAGGCAGACATGGTAAAGGAATTCTGCGATATGCTGAAAAACGACCCTGAAGAGTGGTTCTCGGGCTTTACATTCTACCAGTTCCGCGACCGCGGCAGACTGGGCCTTGAGATAGAAGACCCCAACTACGCCGACTGCGGAATAGAGCAGCCTGTAATGCAGACCTACAAGGAAATAATCCACGACGATTTCTTCAAGCCCGCGATGACCAAGGGCGAAGAGCTGGCGTTCCCATGCAAGCTGCGCTGGGGCAGCTCGGAGGACGCTGAGGGCATAGAGATACCCCTGCACTTCGAGAAGAACCCGCATTTCTGCGAAGTCACCTTCGACGACGACAGCAACCTCATGCTGGAGATAAATGGAAAGTGGTTCTACAAATCGCCGAAGGCGAAGACCATCGACCTCATGAGCGCATTCTTTGAGAAGCCGCTGGAGGGCGAAGCAGACCTGACCCTGCGTATATTCGCACCACCCGCTACCGGCGAGAACGACCTCAGCATAGAGGACGGACTGATGAACAGCTACACTGAGATAGCTAAGATGCCTAATATTAGGATAAGATTCGAGCCGGTGGAGAAGTAATAGGATCTTTCATCGCACCCCAAGAAAGGAAAGAGAAAAATGAATCTCGAATTTATCAGAAAACTGCCTATTCCGGCAGAGATCAAGGAACAGTTTCCGCTTTCGGAAAATTTAAAGAAGATAAAGGCTGAGCGCGACGCCGAGATAGCTAAGGTGTTTACGGGCGAGTCGAAAAAGTTTATCCTCATCATTGGCCCCTGTTCCGCCGACCGCGAGGACGCAGTGCTCGAGTACACCTCGCGCCTCGCTAAGCTTCAGGAAAAGGTGAGCGACCAGATAATCATTATCCCACGCATTTATACCAATAAGCCAAGAACTACCGGCGCAGGCTATAAGGGTATGATCCACCAGCCCGACCCGAATAAGGCTGAGGATATGCTCGCGGGAATCATCGCTATCCGCGACCTGCACACTAAGGCTATCGCCGAAACGGGTCTTACCTGCGCTGACGAGATGCTTTATCCCGAAAATTACCGCTACCTTAACGACCTGCTTTCGTATGTGGCTGTCGGCGCGCGCTCGGTAGAGAACCAGCAGCACCGCCTTACCGCCAGCGGTATCGACATTCCCGTCGGCATGAAGAACCCCACGGGCGGCGACCTAGGCGTTATGCTCAATTCCATCATGGCGGCTCAGGGCTCGCACACTTTTCTCTATCGCGGCTGGGAGTGCCATTCGCACGGCAACCCCCTCTCGCACGCTATCCTGCGCGGATATGTCAACAAACACGGCGCTTCGCTGCCTAACTACCACTACGAAGATCTCATGTACCTCTACGAGCTGTACAAGGAGCGCGGCTTACAGAACATGGCGGTCATCGTTGATACCAACCACGCAAATTCGGGCAAGCACTTTGAGCAGCAGATACGCATAAGCAAGGAGATACTCCATAGCTGCCGCCAGTCGCCCGAGATAAAGTCGTATGTAAAGGGTCTTATGATCGAGAGCTATCTCGAGGACGGCAGCCAGAAGATCAGCGACGACGCCATTTACGGCAAGTCGATAACCGACCCCTGCCTCGGCTGGGAGAAGTCTGAGCGTCTGGTTTACGATATTGCAGAGCAGCTCGCGCTGATGTGATCTCAAAATACAGATAAGCGTTATAAGCATAAAAATACGGAGCGGTTTTTGAAGCCGCTCCGTATTGTGTTTATTCAGTTTTTATTCGCTCATCGCTCAGTTTGCGTACTGCGAGGTTATTCCGAGGTACTCCTCGAGCGAAAGACCGCTCGCCGTTATCTTCTTAGCCAGCGTTTTGCCGACGTAGCGAACGTGCCAAGATTCGTACATAAAGCCCGTGGAGCTTTCCTTGCCCTTAGGAAATCTTACGATAAAGCCGTAGTTTGCGCAGTTTTTCTCTATCCACTGCGCTTCCTTAGTGCCGTTAAAGCTTGAACTGGGGTTGTTTATGTCGAAAGCCAGACCCGTCTGGTGCTCGCTGTGACCCGGGCGTGCGGAGTATGTGTCTGCCGCAGCTTTGCCGTCGCGTGCAACGTAGTTATCGTAAAGCGTTTTCTGCTGTGCATAGCTGCGGAAGCCCGAGGCTATCCAAAGATTTATGCCGTCGTTCCAAGCTGCCTGCTGCATTTTCTTCCATGCCGCCTGCGTTTCGGCAGTCAGTCCGCCCGGATTGTAGCTGGCGGGCAGCGCGTATGTCTTGTTCGCAATGAGCACGCCGTTTATGTATGTTGGCTTATCACCGTTATTTGGCAGGGGAGCGGTAGTCATTTTGAAATTCTTTGCAAATTCGCCGAAAACCTTGCCGCTGTTCGAGTTGTTGAAAGCGCGAACGGTGAAGTAGTAGGCGGTAGACTGGCTCAGCCCCTCAACGCGGAAGTTTGTGGCGCTTGCCGAAGCTGTGCCCGCAAAGAGCCACGAGCCGTTTTTGTTGACATATACTTCATATCCGTCGCATTTAACAGCGTCCCAGTAGATGCGTATAGCCGTTTTTGCTCTGCCGCCCTTTGTGATCTTCACCTGCGCGGGGGCGGATACGGTATTGCTCTTAGTGGTGGCGGTGTAGTAGTCGGAATACGCGCTGTATACCTTGCTGCCGTTGGGGTTATAGTTGAAAGCGCGCATTACAAAGGTGTACTTCGTACCCGCCGCCAGTCCGCTTACGCGGTAGTTGTCAGCCGTGCCCGCCGCAGTGCCCATCAGCTTCCACGAGCCGTTTACTATCATGTAAACTTCGTAACCGCCGCAGTTCTGCTTGTTCCAGTAAAGGCGTACAGCTTTCTTGCTCTTGCTCGATTTTGTGATAACGGGCTTCGCAGGAGCGGAAACGCTCTGGTCGTTCTTTGTGGTGGCGCTGTAATTATCAGCATACGCACCGTATACTTTGTTGCCGTTAGCGTCGAGGTTGTAAGCGCGGGCTGTGAATGTGTACTTAGTGCCCGCCGCCAGTCCGTTTACGCGGAAATTATCCGCCGAGCCGTCAGCCGTGCCCATAAGCTTCCATGCGCCGTTTACTACCATGTAGATTTCGTAGCCTGCGCAGTTCTGCTTGTTCCAGTAAAGGCGGATAGCCGTCTTAGCCTTGCCCGATTTGGTGAAAGTTACCTTAGCGGGGGCTGTTACCGACCGGCTGCCCTTTGTGGTAACGGTGTAGTTGTCAGCAAATGCGCCGTAGACCTTGTTGCCGCTAGCGTCGAGATTAAAAGCGCGCGCGGTGAATGTATAAGAAGTTCCCGCAGCGAGTCTGCTTACGCGGAAGTTGTCTGCCGAGCCATCGGTAGTGCCGACGAGCGTTTTCTCGCCGCCGTCGACTCTGTATATCTCGTAGCCCACGCACTCACGCTTAGCCCAGTAAAGGCGTATAGCCTTTTCAGCTCTGCCCGCCTTGGTGAATATCACCTTAGTGGGGGTAACGTCCTCGCCATCGGTAGCGGCTATCATATCGGTGTAGTCAGTTGCCTGACTTTTTACCTTGCTGCCGCCGTCGTTGACGTAGCTGAGAACGTAGTAGCGGAAGCCCGATTCCTTTGGGCGAGAGGTGTAGTCCTCCCATGTGTACTGATTGGTGTTTTCGATGAAATAATCATAAGTGCCGGTAGCCGCGTCGCAGCGGTAAACTATGTATCCGTCAGCTCCGGACACCGCTTTCCACTTTACGGTGAGCTGCTTGCCATTTTTCGTGGCAGATGTTACCGCAGGTGCAGCGGGCGCAGCCTTTTTCGCGAGCAGCTCAGCCGAGCTTTCGGTATCGCTCTCCGCCGTGAGGGCTATCTCGTTTTCCTGAATGGGCGCAGTATCTGCCGCGAGAGCCGCCGCCTGCGAAACAGGCATCATAACAGCCGCCGCCAACGCTACTACCGCCGATGCGAACTTTTTATTCTTCATATTCATACTTATACAACTCCTTTTTCTGTCTTTTTCTGTCTTTTTCTGTCTTTTGCTTTCTTTGTCTTTTCTATATAGTATAGCGGATATTTCCTCTATGCTTACATTATAGCACGTTATCGCGGATTTTTCAAGTGCAGAAGCGAAGTTTTAACGAATTGTAAATATTGTTCATGCCATGTAACTAAAGTCAGTATACATTTCACCGCTTTTTCACAAAAATATTGTCGGGCGAACATATTTGTGGTTGACAAATCAACTTGATGGTGGTATAATTATTACGTTGATTTATCAACTATCGGAGGTGAATGTTTATTGAACGGTCTTGACCATTTTGATTTTTTCGTGACTATGCTCATGAAAAATCATAAGAATGTTCAGAAGCTGCTGGAGAATATTTTGCCCGAATGTGGGCTGAAGCATGTTTCTATAATGTGCATACGGCTGATAACCGTCAGCGAAAGCGGACTTTCGGCGAGCGAGCTGGGCAGCATTTTCGTTTACGATAAGGCGCTTATCTCACGCACGCTGCGCGACTTGCAGGAGCGCGGGTACATCTGCCGCAACCCCGAGGACGAGGGGCTTTCACGCGGCTACCGAATGGTGCTCACCGAAAAGGGCAGAGAGCTTGCGGAGAATATGTCGGCGGCTATCAGCGAGCTGACGGCTGAGGTATCGGCGGATATACCGCAGAGCGACATCGAGGTCTTTTACAACACCTCTGTGCGGCTCTCGGAAAACTTGATAAAGTATGCAAAAGAGATCAAAAAAAACGCGCACGAAAACAGCGCGGACACAACCGACCAACTGAAACAGGAGGTATGAAAAGAAAATGCTTGAGTTAAAGCAGATCAAAAAGGAATACCCTGCGGGCGACGGCGTGGTGCACGCGCTGCGCGGAGTAGATCTGAGGTTCAGAAAGAGCGAGTTCGTTTCTATACTCGGCCCTTCGGGCTGCGGCAAGACCACTATGCTGAATATAATCGGCGGCCTTGACCAGTACACTGAGGGCGACCTTGTTATAAACGGCAGATCTACTAAGGATTTTAAAGACCGCGACTGGGATTCTTATCGAAATCACTCTATAGGCTTTGTTTTTCAGAGCTACAACCTTATCCCGCACCAAACGGTGCTGCAAAACGTAGAGCTTGCGCTGACCCTTTCGGGCGTTTCAAAGGCTGAGCGCCGCGAGCGTGCGAAAAAGGCGCTGGCAGACGTGGGTCTGGAGTCGCAGCTAAATAAGCGCCCCAGCGAGATGTCCGGCGGACAGATGCAGCGAGTAGCCATCGCCCGCGCGCTTGTAAACGACCCCGATATTATCCTTGCCGACGAGCCTACCGGCGCGCTGGATACCGTTACCAGCGTACAGGTAATGGAGATACTCAAAAAGATCTCTAAAGACAAGCTGATAATAATGGTAACGCACAACCCCGAGCTTGCCGAGAAATATTCCTCGCGCATAATCAATATCCTAGACGGCGAGATAACGGGCGACTCTAACCCGCTCACCGAAGAAGAGTACAAAGCCGAGCAGGAAGCCGACAAGGCGCAGATAGAACAGGCTAAGGGCAAAAAGGTAAAGAAGCCCTCGATGTCTTTCGGCACGGCGTTTTCCCTCTCGCTGAAAAATCTGCTCACTAAAAAGGGCAGAACTATGCTGACATCTTTCGCGGGAAGCATAGGCATAATCGGCATAGCGCTGATACTCGCGCTCTCGCAGGGCTTTACCCTCTACATCGACTCGGTGCAGGAAAACGCCCTTTCAGCTTACCCGCTGACTATCGAGTCTAAAGTAATGGATCTCAGCTCGCTGATGGAAACTATGCTGGGCAAGAGCAGCGCCAGTAAGAATCACAAAAAGGACGCGGTATACACAAAGCCGATATTCCAAGACCTTGTAAACGCCATGAGCGCTTCAAACCAGAGCGAGAACGACCTCAAGAGCTTTAAAAAATACATCGACGGCGAGCTTGCGGATAATGAGAGCGAGCTGCACAATGCCATAAGCGGCGTGCAGTATTCCTACGACCTCGATATGCAGGTGTACACCAAAAACGTCGACGGCGATATTATCCTTTCCGACCCCAACAAGCTCATGATGGAAATGATGCAGGAAGCTATGGGCGTAGATATGTCCGCGATGATGGATATGCGTGAAAGCTACATGAGCAGCTCAGGAATGGGCAGTATGTTTTCTACGCAGGTAGTGCTTTGGCAGGAGATGCTCGCTAACGATAACGGCGAGGGCATCAGCGACCTGCTGAAAGAGCAGTACGACGTAGTTTACGGCGAATGGCCTAAGGAGTATAACGAGATAGTTCTCGTGCTCGACGAAAATAACGAGCTGGACGACCTCACCCTTTACGCGCTGGGTCTTGAATCGCACGACCAGATGAAAGACCTTATGGACGCGGCTATGAATCAGAAAGAAACTCAGAAAAACGACGGCAAGTGGAGCTACGAGGATATTTGCGGCATGGAGTTCCGCACCGTGCTCGGCTCTGACTGCTACACTTATAATAAAGACACCAAAACTTACAGCGACCTCAGAAATACCGATACCGGCATGAAGTATCTTTATGATAACGGAATACCGCTGAAAGTAACGGGCATTATCCGCCCAAATGAGGACGTGCAGACCACTATGCTTACAGGCTCTATCGGCTACACCAAGGCGCTAACCGATCATGTTATAGAAAAATCGCAGGATACCGACGTGGTAAAGGCTCAGCTTGAAAACAAGGATACCGACATTCTTACAGGTCTGCCATTCAAGAGCGAGGATAAAGAGCTTACCAACGAGGAAAAGCAGCAGAAGCTTGCCGACTACATCGCGGAACTCAGCGAAACCGAAAAGGCGGACGCATACGTCAAGATAATGAGCCTGCCTACCGAAGAGGAGATAAACGCCCTCATCGAGCAGATGTCTGCTATGACCAAAGAGCAGAAAGAAGAAATGATAAAGCAGGCCATCGCGGGCGAAGCAGAGATGGACGAGGAAACGCTGAACCAGTACCTCGCTTCCATGAGCGAAGACGACTTTACTCAGATGATACGGCAGGCTGCCCCCGAATACCTCAAGGAAACTAAGGGCAAGGAAGTAGAAAAGCAGCTTGGCGCTATGAGCACCAAAGACCTTGCGGCGGCGCTCGACGCGGCTCTTGATACCTACACCGCCGACCAAAGCGCGGCTTACTACGACGAGGTAGTTCCGCAGGATTATTCGGAATCCACCTACGAGGATATACTCTCAGAGCTGGGCTATGTAGACCTCGATACGCCCTCTTCCATAAATCTTTACGCTTCGACCTTTGAGAACAAGGACGTCATCACCGACGCCATCAAGGATTACAACAAGGGCGTAAAGGAAGAGCAGGAGATAACCTACACCGATTACATCGGCATAATGATGTCCTCTATGACTACGATAATAAATACGATAACCTACGTTCTTATCGCTTTCGTAGCTATCTCGCTGGTGGTATCCTCCATCATGATCGGCGTTATCACCCTCATCTCGGTACAGGAGAGAACGAAGGAGATAGGCATACTTAGGGCGATAGGCGCTTCCAAGCGAGATGTTTCGAGTATGTTCAATGCTGAAACTATGATAATCGGCTTCAGCTCGGGACTGCTGGGCGTATTGGTGACCTACCTGCTCTGCATACCGATAAATCTCATCATACACCACCTCACGGGCATAAACAACCTCAGCGCGTACCTGCCGCCGCTCGCAGCAGTGATACTCGTTGCGATAAGCGTAGCGCTCACCCTCATTTCGGGACTTATACCCTCGAGAAGCGCGGCGAAGAAAGACCCCGTAGTTGCACTGAGAAGCGAATAAACGCTTTGTTCATATACGCATGAAAGCATAAAAATAGCGCGGACGGCTGTAAAAAAGCCGTTCGCGCTTTTGCTTTGCTGTTTATTTTGTGTACCTCGTCATTACCCAGCCCGTGTAGCCGTTCCACTCGATGTACGACCAAAATTCGTCGGCGTCCGCTTCGTAATATCTGGCGTATTCGTAAACCGTCTTGCCGTTGTCGATGGCGGTGCGGTCGTTCGGCAGGCTGAGGGTAGAGAAGTCTTTTGAAGGGCCTATCCTGAAATTTATAGCCTTGTAGCCGTATGCCGAGCCGTCGATGGTGCGGGCGGTATAGCTGCCGCCGTTTATGTCAACGTCTGGCGGATTGTAGGGCATACTGTGGTCGAGCCCATCGGGGACTAGGGGAACAGCGTCGCCGTCCATGCCGCCGATGTCGCCCGCTTCTTCGGCAGGCTGTTCCGTTTCCGCCTCAGTCTGCTCGGACAGGCTTTCTTCCTGCGCCTGCTGAGCGGTCTGTACTTCAGCCGCCTGAACGGTGCCGTCGTCGCTCTTATTATCGTCGCCGTTGTTGGAGAATATCACTATCCCCGCGACCGCCGCGAGGGTGATACAGCAAATACCCGCGACCACCACGGGGATTATCCAAGTCCTGCGCGCAGAGCTTTTCGGCGGGTACTGTTCATACTGTTCATATTGATAGCCGCCGTACTGCGGCTGTTCGGGCATATCCTCCGAGGGCGCGGGCGCGCCGCAAAAACCGCAGAACGCAGAGTTGTTCGGTATCTCTCTTCCGCATTTATCACAAAACATAGTGCAAGACCTCTTTCATATGATTATACATCTTAATCATAGCACCGCTGCCGCGTTTTGTCAATATTTCATGTAACGAACAGTTGAAAAATGCACGCAATTTTTTTTGCCCGCCCTCTGACTTTTCCAAAATAAGCTATTGACTTTTTAAAAAATACATTGTATAATAAAAGATAGTTAGTATTATTATATATAGATATATTTGAAAGGAGCTTGACATAATGTCGGTAAATCGCAATAATAACGATCGTAACTACCGCGGCTACCCCGACGAGCGCGCACGCTATTACCGCGAGCCGCAGCAGGAGGCTGAGGAGAAGAACGATTTCCAATATACAGTAAAGGGGCTTATCGCCGTTTTCATTACGATACTTGTTGTCGTGATAATAGTTATGCTTTTCGCCAAGAGCCTTTTCGTAAGCAGCTCGAAGCTTTCGGCTAACGTGAAAACAGGTCACATTACCTCTACCGAGTACGTTTCGGTAGCCACCACGGCGGGCGACGATGTAGAGATAACCTCAGTGCAGAAGAAGAAAAAGAAAAAGACCACTACTGAGGATAATACTCCCGATATTTCCCTACCCGCCGACCTCGATACTTCGGTAGCGGGCAAGTACGTTGTCAACGATTCCGTTTACCTGCACCCCGAGCCAAGCTCCTCCAGCGAGAACCTCTCGACCCTGCCCGCAGGTGCGCAGGTAGAGGTATACGGCAGCTCGAACTACGGCTGGTATTACGTTAAGTATGACGATCAGGTAGGTTACGCTTGGGGCACATATTTCACGGCTGCTCAGTGATCTAAAAGATAAAAAATTCGCCGCAGAGTTTGCGTAGTGCAGACCCTGCGGCTTTTTTATGCGCAAAAAAAGCTCCGTACAACTGCTGTGTGTACGAAGCTTTTGTATTTACTTGTTTACATACTTTGAAACTGTTCTCGCATTGTAGGTCTTTGAGGATGTGCCCCAAGAAATGCCTGTGTCGGTCTTTGTGAACGCCTTTACGCGGAACTTGAACTGCGAATTTGCCGCAAGATCATTGAGCGAAAGCGTTACGCTGCCCTCGCCGTATACTGTCTTTACCTTGACGTATGTCTTCTTGACTTCATCGTATTTGTAGATGCGGTAGCCCGAGCAGCCATTGGAAACTGTCCATCTCAGAGTGAGTATTCCGTCGCTGCCGGACATATACGAGATTATCGAGGGGGTAGCGGGCGGGTTTTCGGGCAGGCAGGCAGCCGCGCTGTAAGCGCTCGTGAGCGCCTTGCGGTTTATAACGGTCGAAGCCGCCACAACGTACTCGGTAGAGAAGTTGCCCGCGGTGTTGTCAACTGCTAGCGTGGTGTCGGAAACTGTGCCGAGCGAGGTGTAAGAGCCGCCGTTTTTCTTGTAAACGGTGTAGCTGCTTGCACCGCTTACCGCGTTCCATTTCAGCGTTATGCTGCCGGAGGTCTGGGTAACGTATGCGCCGGAAGGCTCTTCGGGGGCGGTGCCGCAGGTGCGGTATGACGACCAGTTGCCGTAAACCTTGCTGCCGTTTACCGTGGCGTAGGCTCTTACCGCAACGCGGTAGCCATAAGCCGCTTCAAGTCCCGAGATAGTAGCCGTGGTAGTAGAGCTGTTTACAGTTTTCTGCACGGTGTATGTCTTAGTAGCCGAGTTGTAGAGCGATACCTCGTAGCCGTCAGCGCCCTTGACCTTGCTCCACTTTACGCTTACCGAGCTTTTGGTGGAGGTGGTGTGGGTGGGAACGCTCACCTTCGGCAGCTTGGTAACAGCTGTTACCGGGTCGGAATATTCGCCGCCCACCAGTTTGCTGCCGTTCTTGAATATCGGTCTTACTTTGTATGTAACGTTCGTAAGGCTAGAACTGATGTTCTCGGTGTAGCTGTTTGTGGTGGTGGTGTCGATGCGGGTATAGTAGTTTGTGTAAGGCGTTTCTACCAGACGGTAGATCTCGTAGTTGTCGCAGCCGAGCAGCGCACTCCAGCTGAGGGTCACGCTCTTGTCGCCCGCCGTAGCCTTGAGGTCTGTGATCTTCTTGCCGCTGTTCATGTAAAGCACATCGGAGTATGCGCCGTAGACGTTCGCGTTCGACTCTACTTTTGTGCCGCGTACGCAGTATCCGTAGCTGGCGCTTGCCGTGGTCTTGTACTGGGTGGTGTACGAGTAGCCGATGCGCGTGTACTTCTTGCTTGCAGCGTCATACTTGAATATCTCGTACTTTTCAGCGTTGTCAGCCTTGTTCCATTTAAAGGTGACGCTGCCGTCGCTGTTGGTGGTGTAGCTGAGCCCCGTGACCGTGCCTACCGCATTGCTGTTTCCGTTGGGGTCGCGGTAATCTACGTTCATATCTACCGAGGTAGCTATGCCGTTTACCTTGCCCGTGCTGGAAAACTGCCATGTGCTGTAATTGCCGCTGTAATTGGTCTGAGTAGTGTAGTGCGCCAGCCATATCGGGTACTTTTTGCCGAGCGCCGCGCCGTCGATCTGGTATGTCAGCCAGCTCATGTTCGCGTAAACGCCCGCCTTGTAGCCCTTAGAGATTATCCTGTCGCAGAAAGCGGTGCAGAGCGCTGTTTTCTGCGCTTTGGTAAGTCCCGCGCTGTCGAGTCTGCCCGTGTCGTAGTCTACCGACTCTATATCGTAATATACAGGCAGGTCGAGGGTGTAGTCCTTTATGTAGCTGAGCACGAAATCGGCTTCTTCCTGCGCTTCTTTAGTGTTGACAGCCTGCGTGTAGAAGTACACGCCTACGTCAAGTCCTGCAGCTTTAGCCGCTTCGATATTTTCCTTGAATTTGTAGTCGAGCACAAGCTGTCCGCCCGAACCGTAGCCGCGGTAGCCCACGCGGATTATAGCGTAGTCTATTCCGTCAGCCTTTACCTTGTTCCAGTCGATATTGTACTGGAAGTAGGAAACGTCGATGCCCCAGACCTTATCCATATTGTCGAAGCGCGAGTTGTGTATCAGCGAGTTATTGGTGTAGCCGAAAGTTAATATTCCGTCGTCGCTGCCGCCGCCCGCTTCTTTGGCAATGTCTGAAAAATCAGTCGTGGGCTTTTCGAGTGAATCTAAATATTTGCCAAGCTGGGGGTCGCAGTTTTCCTCTGCAAATTCCTCAGCCTTTATCTGCTCTTCGGTCTTTTCCTGTGAAGCAGGCTTTTCTGCGTCAGCGCCTTCCTGCGAATCGGTGTTTACGGCAACAGCCGCCTTTTTGCCGTATGAGCGGTCGGCGAAAGCCGCCGTGCTGCTGCTTGCCGCTATTGCTAGAGCCGCCAGAAAACCTACTGCTTTTTTCAACATCGGTGTGATCTTCCTTTCTTGCCGCATTCCGCGGCAGTGTAACTTATATTTTCCCTTTTATTTACTTCTGTGAAATATATGTGCATAAAGTTTAATTTTGCACAAAAGTTATTCGCTTTGCATACGAATATACATCAACATACATATATAAGTATACACTATCTTAATCGGTTTGTCAACCTTTTTAACCGTTTTGTTACAATTCAAAACCGCAAAATAGTATTATTCCGTCTTTTGCGCCTTTTCAGCCTTAGCTTTGGCGATGTCCTCGGCTATTCGCTGCTTTACCCCTGAGAATATCACGTCGCGCGCTGCCTTTGCCTGCGCTTTGGTAGCGGCGGGCACGTCTTTCAGGCGGTAGGGCAGACCTAAGTTTTCGTACTTTACTATTCCCATAGTGTGGTAGGGCAGCACGTCAATAGCGCGCAGCGTTTTTATCCCGCCGATGAATTTTCCCAGCCGCGTGAGCGACTCGTCGTCGTCCGTAACGCCGGGTACTAGGACGTGCCTTATCCAAACGTCTATGCCGCGGTCGCTGAGGTGGCGGGCGAAGTCGAGTATGCCCGTGTTGTCCTGCCCCGTGAGCCAGCGGTGCTTTCCGGGGTCGATGTGCTTTATGTCGAGCATAACCAGGTCGGTGAAGTCGAGCAGGCGGTCTATCTTCGTGCGCATCTCGGCGTTGCCCGCGTTCCACATTATTCCCGAGGAGTCAAGGCAGGTGTGAACTCCGCGCTCTTTCGCCCTGCGGAATATCTCGCCCACAAATTCGGGCTGCATGAGCGGTTCGCCGCCTGTGCAGGTTATCCCGCCGCCGCGCAGAAATTCTTTTACCGCGTCGAACTGCGACATTATGTCAGATACCGATGTAAGCTTGCCGTCCTGCTTGTTCCAAGTATCGGGGTTGTGGCAGTAGGCGCAGCGCATGGGGCAGCCGCTTACGAATACTACGAATCTCAGCCCGGGGCCGTCTACCGTGCCCAAACTTTCTACCGAATGTACATAACCTTTAATATCGTCCATAAAGCTGTCTATCTCCTTTGTACAAATTGTATCATCTGTTTTCAAGCGCGCTGCTTACTATCTTTCCGTCGGCGAAAAGCGCGGCCAGGAATAGCGAGCCGCATATCACAAGCGCTTCGCCGTCCTTCAGCGCGGCTATCTCCCGCCGTACAGTTTCCTCGGGGGAGTATGGCGAGGGTGCGGCTTTCGCACCGTGTCGCGCCAGTATCTCGGCAAGCTCGCCCTTTTCACGCGCACGCGGGCAGTAGCCGTCTACGCAGATAAAGCTTTCCGCCGCCTGCGCTATCTGTTCCGCCGCCGTTTCGCTGTCTTTGTCGCCCAGCATACCTATCACCGCGCGTTTCGGGCAGTTCAGCGCCGCCAATGCGTTCGCAAGCGCCTTTACCCCCTCGGGATTATGCCCACCGTCTAAAATTACCAGCGGCTCACGCGAGAGTATCTGCACACGCGCGGGCACTTGCGCCAGCAGACCGCTTTTCAGAGCCGCTTCGGGAATATCGTAACCCTCGCCGCGCAGAGCGTTTATCACCTCGATAACTGTCAGCGCATTTTTTATCTGATGATAGCCGCCCATGTGCGTTTCGTACTGCCCGCCGCGGTAGCTGAATTTGCAGCCGAAAGGCGTGCAGCTCTCAACTTTCAGCTCAGCCATATCGGGGATAACGAGCTGAGAATTGCATAGCCGCGCGCGCCTGCCGATAGCGCCCATCGCCTGCCGCGGGTTCTCGGGGGCGGTAACGCAGGGCGAGCCTTTCTTTATTATGCCCGCTTTCTGCGCCGCTATTTTCTCGATAGTGCCGCCCAGTATCGCCGTGTGGTCGAGCGAGATGGAGCATATCACCGATACCAGCGGCGGCGGGATAACGTTTGTAGAGTCGAGCAGCCCGCCAACGCCCGTTTCCAGTACTACTACGTCGCAGCCGCGGTCGATGAAATGCAGAAAAGCCATAGCCTGCGTTATCTCAAACTGCGAAAATTCGTAGTGCGGCAGCTTTTTCACTGCGCCGTCTACTATCTCAGAAAGCGCGTTCAGCTCGGCGTCTGAGATGTCCTCGCCGTTCACGCGTATGCGGTCGTTGTAGCGCAGTATGTATGGCGAGGTGAAAAGCCCCGTGGCGTACCCCGCCGCGCGCAGCGCTTCCGCCGTCATTTCGGCGCAGCTTCCCTTGCCGTTAGTGCCCGCTATGTGCACGAATTTCAGCTTTTTGTGCGGGTCGCCCAGAGCGCCCATCAGCGCGCGTATCCTTTCAAGGTCGGTTATCTTGCCGCCAAGCTTGCCGTAGCTGTCTACCAGTTTCATGTATTTCTGCAAATCGCCGTCAGTCCTCTCCGTGAATGTATTTGTAAAGCTCCGCCGCCGTAGCGGCGCTCACGCCCGCCGTTTTCGCCAGTTCGTACTCGGTGGCGGCTTCAAGCGCGGCGCGCGTCTTGTACTCGGTCATTAGCTTCTGCGCCTTTTTCTCGCCTATACCCTTTACCGAGGTAAGCCCCAGCGCGAAGCTGTTTTTCTTGTGCCGCGCTTTGGTGAATGTTATCGCGTATCGGTGCACCTCGTCCTGTATAGCCGTCACCAGCGCGAACGCGCGTCGGTATGAGGTAAGGCTTATCTCGTGGTCTGAAGCGGTGGCGGCGCGGGTGCGGTGCTTCGAGTCTTTCACCAGACCGTATATCGGCACGTTTATCCCCAGCGCGCGCACTACGGGCGTTACCGTGGCGACGTGCCCCTTGCCGCCGTCGAGAAGTATAAGGTCGGGCAGGGTGGAAAAGCCCTCGTCCTCGCCCTCCAGATAACGCTTGAAGCGGCGTTCTACCGCCTCGCACATACAGGCGTAGTCGTTCTGCTCGTGCACTGTTTTTATTGCGAATTTGCGGTAAAAGCGCTTGCATGGTCTGCCGTTTTCGTAGACCACCATTCCGCAGGTCATGTCGGAAGAGCCGAAGTTTGATATATCGTAGCACTCTATGAACCGCGGCGGTTTTTCCAGACCCAGCGCTTTCGCAAGCTCTTCAAGAGCGGTTATCTCCTTGCCCGTTCTGCCCACGCGCAGCGAAAGGTGCTCGCTTGCGTTGCTTTTCGCGAGGGTGGTCAGCCGCAGCAGTGCGCCCCTCTGCGGCACAGATATGTGCACGCGGTGTCCGCATTTGTCTGACAGATACCGCTCCAGCAGCTCGGTGTTCTCTATCGGCTCGTCGAGCAGTATGTCTTTCGGTATCTCGCTGCGCGCCGAGTAAAATTCGGTGATAAAGCTCTCGCGCATGGCAGAGCCCAGATCAGTCATGCCTAGCGGCGCGCTGTATTTGTCGAAAAGCCGCCCCCCGCGGTACATCAGCACGCTGCCGCAGGCGCGGTCAGCGTTTTCCGAAACGGCGAAAATATCCATATCGCGCAGGTCGTCGGAAACTATCTTCTGCCCCTCGGCGGCTTTCTTTATGGCGGCTATGCGGTCGCGCAGTTTTGCCGCCTGCTCAAAGTCGAGCGCTTCGGCGGCGGCGTTCATCTGCTCTGTAAGCCGCTCAACGCTCGCTTGCGAGCCGCTTTTGATGTACTCTACCGCCTGCTGTACCACGCCGCGGTAGTCCTCGGCAGAGATCTCGCCTTTGCACACGCCCATGCACTGCTTTATGAAGCAGTTTAGGCAGGGGCGGCTTTTGCCGAGATCCCGCGGGAACTGCTTTGTGCAGGTGGGCAGCATGAATACTCTGTTCGCTTCGTCAACCGCCTGCTTTACCGAATATGAGCTGATGTACGGCCCAATGTACTGCGCGCCGTCGTCCTCTTTTTGCAGCGCCGCCGTCAGCCGCGGGTACTCCTCGTTCGATACGCGTATATAGCTGTAACCCTTATCGTCTTTCAGCAGGATATTGTACTTCGGCGAATACTGCTTTATCAGCGAACATTCCAGCACCAGCGCTTCAAATTCGCTGTCGGTTACTATAAAATCGTAGTCGCGCACCAGCGATACCATTTTCCACACCTTAGGCAGATGGTCTTGTCCCTTGCGGAAATATGAGGTAACGCGGTGCTTTAGGTTTTTCGCCTTGCCGACGTATATTATTTTTCCGCCCGAGTCTTTCATGATGTAGCAGCCGGGCTTTTCGGTAAGCTTAGAGGTCTTGTCCCGCAGATACGGCAGACAAGGATTGTGTTCTTCTGTAATATGCAAATCTTATCACCGGTTGTAGTGTTAATTATCGTGTGTATCTTATATAATGTATATGCTGAGCGCGGGTCACACCAGTTTCTCCAGCGCGGGGAACGGCGCGAGAGAGCGTTTGAGTATGCCGTTCATGTAGGCGATAGCCGTGCCGTAATTTGTAAAAGGCACGCCCGCCTTTTCTGCCGACTTCATTCTGTAAGTCAGTTCGGAAGCGTTCAGCATACAGCCGCCGCAGTGTATCACCAGCTTGTACTGCGAAAGCTTTTCGGGGAAGCCGCCGCCAGAGCTGAACTCAAACTGCGGCTGCGCGCCCGTAAAGCTGCGTATCCAGCGAGGCAGCTTTTCTGTGCCTATGTCGCCGCACTGGCGGTGGTGGGTGCAGCCCTCTGAGATGAGTATTTTGTCGCCGCCGCGAATGTCCTTTAGCGCAGTAACGCCCTTTACCGCCGTTTCAAGAAAGCCTTTGTACCGCGCCATCAGTATCGAAAACGAGGTCAGCGGTATCTCCTGCGGAACTATTTCAGCCACAAGCTTGAAAGCCTGACTGTCGGTTATCACCATAGCGGGCTTTTTCGCGCAGGCGCTCAGCGTTAGCTCAAGCTCGCTCTCGCGGCAGACCATAGGTATGCAGCCCGACTCGAGCAGGTCGCGTATAGCCTGCTGCTGGGGGAGTATCAGCCTGCCTTTCGGCGCGGCGGAGTCTATCGGCACTACCAGCACGGCTATGTCGCCCTTTTCGAGCAGGTCGCCGACTAATCTGCGGCCGCTTTCGGCACGCTTCGCTGCGGCGGCTATGCGGTCTTTCAGCGCGCCGATATTCTCGCCCGTTTTCGCGCTTACGAATATCTCTTTATCCGAAGCTGTCTGCGGCACGCCGGTGAGGTCGCACTTGTTCATGGCTATGACGTAGGGTATCCCGCGCTCTTTGAATATTTGCAAAAGCTCGCGGTCGCTGACGTTCAGCCCGCGGGAGGCGTCGGCTATCAGCACGGCGCAGTCGGTCTTTTCAAGTACGCGCTTTGTGCGCTCTACGCGCATCTTGCCCAAGCCGCCCTCGTCGTCCACGCCGGGGGTGTCGATCACGAGCACCGGGCCGAGCGGCAGCAGCTCCATCGCCTTTGAAACAGGGTCAGTGGTAGTGCCCGCCACGTCTGATACCAGCGCGAGGTCTTGACCCGTAACGGCATTCACCACGCTTGATTTGCCCGCGTTGCGGCAGCCGAAAAAGCCTATATGCAAACGCTCGCCCGAAGGAGTATCATTCATTCCCATGATAATTGTCATTCCTTTACAGTAAAATTCCCATTTGTGCTCCCACTTATTCCATTATATATTGTACCACATTATAAGTGAATTTTCAAGAGATAAATAATTACGCGTTTTAGCGAATACATACAAATTTGCCCTTGACAAAAATGAAAAAATGGTGTAATATTAAAGGAGTAAGTCGGCGCGGACATACTGCGCCTATGAAAACGAGTTGAACGATAAAAAATGATGCTAAAAAAATTGCTTTGTGCAGCCGCCGCCTGTGTTATGGCTGCGTCTTTAGCCTCGTGCGGCGCGAAAGAGGACACTACCCTCAATTACGAAAAGCCGCTGACGGCTGCCGCAGGCTCGCTCAATTTTGCCGACGGCAAAAGCTACCTGAATTGCTTTCTGCCGCAGGAAAAAGCGCGGTATACCGAAGAGGAAAAGCCCGAGGAAGGCTTTATGAAAAAGATCTTCGACCGCAAGGCTTACGGCTGTAAGATAAGGGCGAAGATAACCGATACCGCGGCGCTAAACGGCGAAGAGCTTGAAGCGCTGGAGCAGCAGGCGCATGAAAAATACGGCGTCAGATTTGATTTTACAAAGGGTCAGTCGGCAGACGTGCGTTTTCAGCTGACTAAGGACGACGAGCTGCTCGCTGACGACGAAAAGCTTACTTTTGTAAGGTGCGGCGGAATCTGGTACATCTACGGAGAAGTCATCGACTCGCTGGAGCTTACTGCCCAAACAGACAAAAAATAAAAATTACGACCTATTTATACGAAAGGGATTGATCTTATCATGGCTAAAAATTGCTCGGCTTGCGGAAGCCCTTTGAAAGACGGCGCAAAATTCTGCGAAGTATGCGGCGCACCCGTGGCTGTTAAAAGAATAGAACAGGAAAGATTTTGCGCGCAGTGCGGAAATCTGCTGAAACCCGGAACGAAATTCTGCGAGATCTGCGGCAGGGAAGTACCGCAGGAAAAGGCTAAGGCTGAGCCGCAGATAAAAGAGCCTACCACAATGGACGAACTTGAAGTGCCCGAGATCACGGCGGATACTTTCGCTTCAAACAAAGAGATAAATACGAGCCAAAAGTTCGACGGCTTTGAGGAGGCCGTAATGCCCGATAAGGAAGAGCCTAAGCCGCAGCAGCCTGCGCCTGCCCCTGCATTTTCTATGGATTCAGCGCCCTCGCCCGCCGCGCCGAAGGTAGCCGTATCGGTAAAGCAGCCCGCGCAGACCCAGCCTCAGCCGAACGCTTACGCGCGTCCGCAGCAGCCTAACCAGTACGCTCAGCCGCAGCAGGCTAATACATATCCTCAGCCCGGCGCGCCTATACCTACCGTCGGAGCTGACGGCAAGGAGAAGAAAAATTCGCTCGTAGTGCCTATAATACTTATTGTGCTGATAGTAGCGGTGCTCGTTGCCGACTGCATAATCTTCCTCGGCCATAAAAAGGACACCAAGGACGACTCTGCCGAAAAGAGCGCGGCGGTAGTTGCCGACATAGCCGAGTACAGCGCGCAGGCGGAAGATTTCGACATTTTATTATAATACGCATATCATTACCGCCGTTTTTCGGAAGAAAATTCTTCCGAAGCGGCGGATGTTTGCAGTAATTTAGTTAAAATAATTTACCATATTTGTAGAATATACAAAACAAGCGGTGAAATTTTTTGCAGTATTTTTTGTAGATTTTTTTATGAAACTATTGCTTAATCGAACGAATTGTGATATAATACAATTATAGTGCCGCCTAAGCGTCTGACTTTGTGAGATACGGGTAAGGCGCGGGCGCGAAATTTGTTAGCGAAAGGGTTGAAACTACAATGCCGGCATTTGGTAAGAAACAGAAGGAAGAATCTATTAACGATAAAATGGTGAGATTTTTTAAAGAGGGAAAGAGCGTAGAGCAGATCTCTGCCGAGCTCGCTGTAAAAGCCGACGTTATAACTAACGTTATAAGAAGAAGGTGCGGCGAGGACAGCATCCCTGAGACCGTTGTCCGCTCGAAAAATGCAGTAGCGCCCGCGGCAGAAGATCAGCCGCTGAAGGCAGACGCATACACCCCCGAAGAGAACGAAGCTGCTGAAGAGTCCGCTGAGGTAAACGTAGAGGGCATGAGCAAGCTTGAAAGATATATGCTCGAAAAAGAAAAACAAAAGGCTGAAAAGGAAGCTGAGATTGAGGCTGCTGCCCCCGCGCCTGCACCCGCAGAGCCTGAGGAAGTTTCTATGGAGGGCATCTCTACCGACAACATCGACCTCGAGCTGGAAAAGGCTGAGCCTGCACCCGCAGTGACTGAGCCTGCCGCAGAAGAGCCGGTTGCAGAAATGGACGGCATCTCGGCAGAGGAAATACCCAGCATAGCTGCCGATGAGCCGATAGTTGAGCACCCCGTAGATGAATTCATCGCAGAAGAGCCTGCCGCTGCCGACGAGGGTGAGGACGTTACCATCACCGTGCACGAGGGCGGTACAGCTTTTGATAAGATGAAGGCTTTCGCTATGGCGCAGGTCGAGGCTAACAACGCTAAGATCGCAGAGCTGGAGAGCAAGCTTTCTTCCGTAGAGGACGATTACAACGCTCAGCTCGCCGACGCTGAAAAGGCAGTTGAAGAGTCTAAGAACGCTTATGAGAACGTGCTTACCCGCGGCGAAGAGGTTCACGAGAAGAGAATGGCTGCCCAGACCGAGCACAGAGCCGCTCTTGCAAGAGCAGAAGAAGAGTACCGCAAGAAGATAGCTGAGATAGAGGACGAGTACAATAACGCCAACGCTCACGCTAACAAGGTACTGGCTGAGAAAGAGGTCGAGATCAACGCTGAGAGCGACGCCATCGACGCTGAAAAGGAGACCGCTAAGAACGACTTCCTCGATAAGCAGGCGGCTGTAAACGGCATAAAGGATAAGATAGCGGCAGACGTTGACGCTGTAAAGGCGCAGATAGCAGGTATAAAGGAAGAAAATGCAGGCTATCAGCAGTTTATGGTATAAACTTACATAACGAATATCACGGCGCTGAGGGCTATGCGGCTCTCGGCGCTTTTTTTGTGAAAAAATTCGGTGCGGTACTTGAAAACGAAATTATAATGTGATATAATGTAATAGTATGGACTAGGACGGGGTGAAAACTATTGACTATTGATAAATATTCTCAGAAAATAGTTTTCACAGAAGGCTTCGAGCCGCCCGCTGCGCTCTCGGGCGCTGCTAGGGCAAAGACCTGCTGCTTTACAGGTCACCGCCCCGAAAAACTGCCCGCGGGCGAGGAGCTCGCGCAGATGAACAAAAAGGCGGCGGTGTTTATACGGCTTCTGGCGCAGCGCGGCTTCGCCAGATTCATAACGGGTATGTCGCGCGGCTTTGACTTAGAGATGGCGCGGCTGGTGATGCAGCTCGGCGGCAGGCTGATATGCGCGCTGCCGTACCCCGAGCAGGAGCGCGAGATGCGCACCGAAGAAGAGAAAAAACTGTACGCCGCGGCGTTGGAAAACGCGGAGCTGATAATGATAAGCTCGCCGCACTACACACGCGGCTGCTACGGCGTGCGAAACAGACTTATGGTAGAGTGCTCTGCCGCGCTGATAGGCTACGCCGCCGACCGCGAGAGCCGCTCGGGCAGTATGCAGACGGTGAGAATGGCGGAGCGCGCGGGGCTGGAAACGTACATAATGTACGGCACTCAGCAGATGTGAGATAGATTTTAAGGAGAAGAGATAATATGGCACAGGCGATGGATAACCTCAGCAACGAAAAGTTAGGCGCAGCGCCCGCCCCCGGCGGTAAAAAGCGCGGCAAAAAGAAGAGAAAAAAGCGCTCGCAGGCGCCCGTAGCGCTGGTGTATTTCATCACGCTGCTGCTTTTCCTCGGCGTTTTCGGTATGTTCGCGCTGACTATCGTGAACAAGCTGACCGATAAGAGCGACCAAAACGTTGACCTTTCGGGAACGTATATCGACTCTTTCAACACGCTCTATGCGCGCGTGAACAACAAGAACGTGCTCAGCGATATGACCATCGTGAGAATTTGCCCCGAGCAGGAAAAGATACTCGTTATCCCGCTCTCGGCTTTCACCGTAAGCAGCACCGATAATAAATCGACCATGCGCGAGATATACGCCGACGGCGGTATACGCCAGCTTTCCGCGGCGGTAGACAGCACCCTCGGCATCTCTACTAACTACTACGTTACCGTGAGCAACGACGCTTTCGAGGACTGCGCCGATATAATCGGCGGTTTCGTATACTCGCCGCCTGAGGAGCTTTACTACCTCTCGCCCGAAAATGACAACGATATATCGCTGCGCCAGAACGAATCGGTATCGCTCAGCGGCAAGCAGATAAGGCTGATATGCCAGTACCCGAAGCTTTTCTCTTCGGGCAGACAGGGCAACACCGAGTTCTTGGGGCTCGCGATAATCACTATGCTCAACAACGCTTTCGATCAGGTGGAGATAACCTCTAACAGCCTTGATATTCTTTACGGCAAAATATCTTCGGGCAGCGTTACCAACCTTTCGGAAAACGACTATAAGCAGCAGAAGGTGTATATAAAGGAAATGCTCAAAAAGCAGATACAGCCCGCTTACAGCCTTATCCCCGAGGGTACATGGACTGACGACGAGCACTTTGAGATGTCGGCGGAATTTAAGCAGAAGATATACAACGAAATGGAAGCTACTAAGTCGCAGGAAAAGAGCGGAGAAGTTTCGGAAGAATAAAGTTTTCAGATAAGAAACAGATTGTTCATGATCTGACTTAAAAAGTTCTTCGCGGCTCTTGCATTTTCCAAAGTAATGTGGTATAATAAATACAATACTTTGAAAGAAAGGACCGATTGAAAGATCGGTCTTTTGATTTTGTATGGCAGTTTTGCAAACGAAAAGGCGTATCAGCGAAAGGAATGATAAGAAAGTGAATACCATTGCAAAAGCGAGGTCGCTCGCAGAGCCGCTCTGCGAAAAGCTGGGGCTGTACCTTTGGGACGTGCGTTTTGAAAAAGAGGGCGCGCTTTGGTACCTGCGCGTGTTCATCGACCGCGACGGCGGTATAGATATGAACATATGCGAAGAATTTTCGCGCGCGTATAACGAGCTGCTCGACAGCGAGGATTTCATCAGCCAGAACTACGTTTTTGAAGCGGGAAGCCCCGGGCTGGGCAGAAAGCTCACAAAGCCCGAACACTTCAAAGCCTGCATGGGCGACGAAGCACGGCTGAAACTTTACAAGGCAAGGGACGGAAAGAAAGATTTTCTGGGGCTGATAGCCGACTGCGACGATACGGGCTTTACCCTCGCCTACTCGGTGGACGAAGATGGCAATGTTCTGGAGGGCGAGCGTTTTGAGTACAAAGACTGCTCTTCGGTAAACTTAAACGACGACGCAGACTTATTCTGAATGACACACAATATTTAAAGAGAGGATATGATCGTAAAAATGAACGGCGAATTTTTTGAAGCTTTAAAGCTTATGGGACAGGAAAACGGCATGGAGCCCGACGCTCTGGCAGAAATAATCAAGCAGGGCGTGGCTAAGGCAATAAAGAGGGATAACCCTAACTGCGAAAACATAAGAGTAGAGATAAACCCCGAAACAGGCGTGTTCGAGATGGGCGTGCTCAAGGTAGTAGTAGATGACGAGCCGCTCGACGAATACAACGAGATAAACATCGACGAGGCGAGAACGATAGACCCAAACGCACGCGTAGGCGGTATGTGCCTTATCGAGGTATCCCCCGCTACATTCGGCAGAGTAGCCGTGCAGAACGCTAAGCAGCAGATAAAGCACGAGCTGAAAAATCACGAAAGAGAGCGCCTGATAGAGCAGTTCAACGACAAGCTTTACGAATGCGTTACCGCTAAGGTGGAGCGCATAGAGGCAAGAACCGGCAACGCAGTTCTCTCGCTGGATAAGAGCGAAGTTTACCTCGTTCGTCAGGAGCAGATACCCGGCGAGATACTGCGTCCCGGCGACATGATAAAGGTATATGTAGTAGGCATCGCGAACCCCGAAAAGAAGCCCGCACTGAAGATCTCCAGAACACACAAAGACCTTGTAAAGCGCCTTTTTGAGAACGAAGTTCCCGAGATAGCCGAGGGCGTAGTTGAGGTAATGGGCATTTCGAGAGTAGCAGGCTCGCGCTCGAAGCTGGCTGTACGCAGCAAAGATAAAAATGTAGACGCTATAGGCGCTTGCATAGGCCCTAAGAAGTCGAGAATATCCGCGGTAGTGAACGAGCTTTGCGGCGAGAAGATCGACATCATCCCTTACAGCGAAGACCCCGCCGAGTACATCGCAAGAGCGCTCGCACCCGCGCAGGTCATAGACGTGGAGCTGATAGAGGGCAGCGAAGTGCCCGCCTGCCGAGTTATCGTGCCTGCGAACCAGCTTTCTCTTGCGATAGGCAACAGAGGTCAGAACGCGCGCCTTGCCGCAGGTCTTACCGGCTACAAGATCGACATAATCTCTGACGCGCAGGCTAAGGAGCTGGAAGAAGCTGCCGAGGCTGAGCAGGAGGAAAAAGCTCTGGAAGGCGAGAACGAAGTATCTGAGCTGGAGCTTGCCGACGCGCTGGAGGAAGTACCCGCTGAGGGAGAGAGCGAGGTCTGATGAAACAGACGAAGCAGAAAAAAATACCTCTGAGAATGTGTTTGGGCTGCAGCGAGATGAAGTCCAAGCGCGAGATGATAAGAGTCGTAAAATCGAAAGAGGGCGAAGTATCGCTAGACCTCACGGGAAAAAAAGCGGGCAGGGGAGCATACATCTGCCGCAGCGCCGAGTGCTTCAGAAAAGCGCGAAAGGCGCACAGGTTTGAAAAAAGCCTTTCCTGCGCGATAAGCGAAGAGGTATACGACGGAATGGAGCGTGAGCTGGAAAATGAGCAGTAACGCAGATAAAACAGGGCTGCTGAGCATGTGCCGAAAGGCAGGCAAGGTGAAGTGCGGCATGGATATATCGAAATCGGCGTGCGAAACGGGCGAGGCAAAGGCGGTTTTCACCGCGAGCGATCTTTCGGAAAAATCGCTGAAAGAGATACGCTTTTGCTGCGCAAAAAACGCGGTAAAGATATACCGACTGCGTATCACCATGCAGCAGGCTGCTGATAAGCTAGGGAAAAAGTCGGGAATATTCGCCGTTTGCGACGGCGGCTTCGCCAAAGCGCTTGCTAAGGGCGAAGAGGATATTTCGGCAGATATAAATGATTTTTACAGTGAGATATAAGGAGGCTGCCTATGAATAAGACGGTTAAAAAATACAAGCTTTCAGAGCTTGCAAAGGATATAAACGCAGCAGCGAATGAAGTTATAGAATGCCTGAGCGTGCTTGGCGGAGAGCCTAAGAAGAGCGGCGCTTTCCTCACCCCGCAGGAGGTAGGCTACGTTATGGAGTACTTTACCCAGAAAAATCAGGTAGAGAGCTTCGAAGCTTACTACGCTAACAACGTAAAGCCCGAGCCTGCTAAGGAAGAAAAGCCCGCGGCTAAGGCTGAAAAGCCTAAGAAGAAGCCTGCCGCAAAGGCTGATAAGGCGGAAAAGGCTGAGCCTGCAAAGGCGGAGAAGCCCAAGGCTGAGAATAAACCCGCGCCCAAGGCAGAGAGCAAGCCTGCGCCCGCTAAGGAAGAAAAGCCCGCTAAGACCGAGCCTGCAAAGGCAGAGAAGCCTGCGCAGACCGCGCAGCCTAAGGCTGAGCCTGTTGCTGAAAAGGCTGACAAGAAGAATAAAAAGCAGGAAAAAGCTAAGAAGCAGGAGCACGGCGAGAAGAAAACGCTGGTAGGAAAATCCTCTGACTCGGCTTCCGATAAGGGCTACACCGTTTCGGAAAACAGCTCGCAGAATTACCGCACGGTAGATACCCGCGGCAGCTATGTAGAGCTTGACAAATATAACGAAAAGTACGATAACCTCGCTATCTCGAAGCAGGGCGGCGGCAAGAAGCGCGACAACTTCACCAAAAAGCAGAAGATAACTCAGAAGTCGCAGCAGCACAAGAAGCAGCAGTTCTCACACAAGAGAGAGACCGAGGCTGAAAAGCTGCGCCGCCTAGAGCTTGAGCGCGCGAGAAAGCAGCAGCTCAAGGTAATGATACCCGACGAGATAGTAGTTTCAGAGCTGGCGAGCAGACTGAAGGTTACCGCTACCGAGGTCATCAAGAAGCTGATGGGTCTGGGCGTAATGGCTACCCTCAACGAAACTATCGACTTCGACACCGCTTCGCTCGTTGCGGAAGAGCTGGGCGCTAAGGTAGAGAAGGAAGTTATAGTTACGATAGAAGACCGCCTTATCACCGACGAAGAGGACGCTCCCGAAACGCTGAAAGAGCGCTGCCCCGTAGTAGTAGTAATGGGCCACGTTGACCACGGCAAGACCTCTATACTCGATAGGATAAGAAACGCGCATATCGCCGACGGCGAGGCGGGCGGCATAACCCAGCACATAGGCGCGTATCAGGTATACCACAATAACCGCAAGATAACCTTCCTCGATACCCCGGGCCATGAAGCTTTCACATCTATGAGAGCACGCGGAGCTAACATCACCGATATTGCGGTGCTGGTAGTAGCGGCGGACGACGGTATCATGCCGCAGACCATAGAGTCTATCAACCACGCAAAGGCTGCGGGCGTACAGGTAATAGTTGCTATAAACAAGATGGATAAAGAGGGCGCGAACCCCGAGCGCATAAAGCAGCAGCTCACTGAGCACGACCTCGTAGTAGAAGAGTGGGGCGGCGACGTTATCTGCGTTCCCGTATCCGCTAAGACCGGCATGGGCATAGACGACCTGCTCGAGAATATACTGCTCGTTGCAGATTTTCAGGAGCTTAAAGCCAATCCCGACAAGCTCGCAAAGGGCGCGGTTATCGAAGCGCGCCTTGATAAGGGCAAAGGCCCTGTTGCAACCGTACTGGTACAGGCGGGTACTCTGCACAAGGGCGACGTTATCATAGCGGGCACGGCTGTCGGCAGAGTAAGAACTATGATCAACGATAAGGGACGCTCTATCGACAAGGCGGGCCCCTCGACCCCTGTTGAGATAACGGGTCTGGCGGAAGTTCCGGGCGCAGGTGACCAGTTCAACGCCGTAGAGGACGAAAAGCTGGCGCGCGAGCTGGTAGAGCAGAGAAAGCAGCAGGCTAAGGAAGAGCAGTTCAGCCACTACACTAAGGTAACGCTCGACAACCTCTTCAGTCAGATCTCTGAGGGCGAGATGAAGGAGCTGCCGATAATCGTAAAGGCAGACGTACAGGGCTCGGTAGAGGCTGTAAAGCAGTCGCTCGAAAAGCTCTCTAACGAAGAAGTTCGCGTAAAGGTCATTCACGGCGCGGTAGGCGCGGTAAGCGAGTCGGACGTAATGCTGGCTAACGCTTCAAACGCTATAATCGTAGGCTTTAACGTTCGCCCCGACCCCGTAGCTAAGGAATCGGCAGAGCGCGACGGAGTAGATATACGCCTTTACAGAATAATCTACGACGCAATCGAAGAGATAGAAACAGCTATGAAGGGTATGCTCGCGCCCAAGTACCGCGAGGTAGACACCGCACGCGTAGAAGTGCGCCAGGTATACAAGATCTCGGGCGTAGGCGCGGTAGCAGGCGCGTATGTACAGAGCGGTAAGATAGGCAGAAACGACCTTATCCGCGTAGTGCGCGACGGCATAATCATTGCGGACGACAAGATGAGCAGCCTGAAGCGCTTTAAGGACGACGCTAAGGAAGTAGCAGAGGGATTTGAGTGCGGTATAACGCTCGAAAAATTCGCAGACTTCCGCGAGGGCGACGTATTTGAAGCTTATATAATGGAAGAGTACAGAGATTAAGATTTTTTGGTATGCGCCTGCACGGCTGCGGCTGTGCAGCGGGCATATTTATAGATGAAAGGGATAAGAAATGCCAAGTTATAAAGCCGGACGAATGAGCGAGGATATTCGCAGGATCGTCTTTGCAAAAATGAGAGAGCTGAAAGACCCCAGAGTAGGCGGCGGCGAATCGCTCACCGTTACTCGCTGCGAGGTATCTCACGACGGCTCTTACTGCAAGGTCTATATATCTTCGATAGACGGCGCGCAGCGCGCTGAAACGGCGGTAAAGGGCCTTACCAGCGCCACGGGTATATTCAAGCGCGAAATATCTAACGTGCTGGGACTGAGAAAGTGCCCCGACCTGAAATTCATAGCGGATAACTCGGGCGAAAGCTCTATGAGGATATTCGACAAGCTCAAGACCATAAAGCGCGAACTGGACGAAAAGGACGCCGCCGAGGCTGAAAACGCCGAAGCTGACAACGAGTAAAACGGCTTTGCACAAAGAGGGGAGCTGGCTTCAACCACAATGGAATTTAAAGAACTGAAGAAATTTTTTGAAGAGCACGATAATTACCTTATCCTCACCCACAAAAGCCCCGACGGCGATACGCTGGGCAGCGGCTTTGCGCTCTGCGGAGTGCTGAGGGATATGGGCAAAAAGGCGAACGTAGTAAATAACGAGAACCTGCCCGTAAGGTATAATTTTCTCTACGACGGTTACTATGTGCAGGAGTTTGAGATAGAAACGGTGGTAGCGGTGGACATTGCCGACGAAAAGCTGCTCGGCTCGCGCCTTGCGAAGTACGAGGGCAAGATAGACCTCTGTATAGACCACCATATCTCAAACACCCACTACGCCAAAGAGCTTGTGCTAGACGCTAAGGCTTCGGCAGCGGCGCTTGTGCTGTTTGAATTTTTCAAATCGCAGGGCATCGCTATAAGCGACCAGCAGGCACGCTGCCTTTACACCGGCATAGCGACCGATACCGGCTGCTTTAAGTACGAAAACACTACGCCGAAAGCGCACATGGCGGCGGCGGAGCTTATGCAGTACAACATAAACTTTTCGCAGATAAACCGCAAAATGTTCGATATAAAGAGCAAGCAGCGGCTGAAAGTGGAAGAGATGATGATCTCGGAAATGGAGTATTATTTCGACGACCGCTGCTCTATGATATGCCTCACCTCGCAGATGATGCAGGAAAGCGGCGCTGAGCCTGCTGAATTTGACGGACTGGCTTCAATACCGCTGACGGTAGAGGGCGTAGTTATCGGCATAACGATAAAGCAACGCCACGAAAACGTGTTCAAACTCTCGGTACGCACTACTGAGGAGATGGACGCTTCGACATTCTGCTGCAAATTCGGCGGCGGCGGACATATCCGCGCGGCGGGCTGCGAGATAGAGGGCACGCTGGAGGAAGTAAAGCAAAAGGTGATAGCCGCAGTAAGCGAAGCGCTTGAGGAAAGCGCACGGTGAGCGGCGTGAACGGTGCTTGCGAACTCAGCGGAGTTATACCCGTGTACAAACCGCAGGGCTGGACGTCTTTCGACGTGATAGCGAAGTTGCGGGGAGTGCTGCATATAAAGCGGCTGGGCCACGCGGGAACGCTCGACCCTATGGCGGTAGGCGTGCTGCCTGTGTTTGTGGGCAAGGCGGCGCGCTGCTGCGATATACTGCCCGATAAGCGGAAAAGCTACCGCGCGGGCTTTAAGCTGGGTATATCTACCGATACGCAGGATACTACGGGCAAGGTGCTCGAAAGCAGCGATATGCCCGTTAGCGGCGATGAGCTGAAAGCGGCTGCGGAAAAATTCGTGGGCGATATAATGCAGCTTCCGCCGATGTATTCGGCTGTAAAAATAAACGGCAAAAAGCTTTACGAGCTTGCCCGCGAGGGTAAAAGCGCAGAGCGAAAGCCCCGCCCCGCGCAGGTGGCGCGCATAGAGGTCACCGACTACTCGCCTGAAAAGCGCGAGGGCGTTATGGAGATCGACTGCGGGCAGGGCACTTATGTACGCACGATAATAAACGATATAGGTGAAGCGCTCGGCTGCGGCGGGGCTATGACCTCGCTGATACGCACGCGCTCCGGCGCATACACGCTTGAGGACTGCCTGACGATAGAGCAGATAGCCGAAAGCTGCGCCGAGGGGCGTTTGGCGGATATACTGCTGCCTACCGACGGCGTTTTTGCCTGCTGGCCGCAGGTGAAGCTGGGCGTGCGCGAAACGGCGCTTTACCGCAACGGTGTGAAGCTGCGCCCCGAGCAGGTGCAGGCTGAGCAGACCGCCGACATCTACCGTGTGTACGCCGCCGACGAAGCTTTTATAGGGCTTGGCGGCTTTAAGGACGGCGCATTTGCCGTGATAAAAAATTTCTGATCTGAGCACGGAGTTGAAATTTTGATCTGTATTGATAAAAACAAAGTTTTAGATAAAGGTACGGCTGCGGCGCTGGGCGTTTTCGACGGGCTGCATCTGGGGCACCAAAAGGTGCTCGGCGGCGCGCTGGCGGCGGCTGAGGAGCTTGGCTGCGCGCCCGCGGTGTTTACTTTTCGCAGCGGCAGCGTTACCTCAAAAGATATAGCGGGCACGCTGACTACCGAGGCGGATAAGCTGAAAATGCTCGGCGGCATGGGCTTTGAATACGCGCTGACGGCGGATTTCGCCGAGCTGAAAGACATGAGCGCGGAGGATTTTGTAAAGCAGGTGCTTAAAGGCAGGCTGAATACGCGCTGCGTGGTCTGCGGCGAAGATTTTCGCTTCGGCAGGGGCGGTGCGGGCGATGTGAACGCTCTGCGCGAGATCTGCGGCGGATTGGGTATAGAGGTGCGCGCGGTGAAAAAGCTCTCGCTCGGCGGGGCGGAGGTAAGCTCTACCCGCATACGCGCGCTGATAGAGCGCGGCGAGATAGCGGCGGCGAACGAGCTGCTCGGCAGGCGCTACGGCTACACTATAAAAGTAGAGCACGGCGCGCAGCTTGGCAGAACGTGGAATTTCCCGACTATAAATCAGCCGCTGCCAAAGGGGCTGGTGCTCCCGCGGTTCGGCGTTTACGCGGCTAAGGTGCTGGTAGACGGCGAGTGGCTGGCGGGCGTGACGAACATCGGTGTAAAGCCCACCGTAAGCAAGTCCGCGCCGCCGCTTGCGGAAACTTTCATAATCGGCTGCCACGAAGACCTCTATGGCAAAGCTCTGCCGATAGAGCTGTACGAGTTTGTGCGCCCCGAAAGGGTGTTTGCAAACTTCGGCGAGCTGCGTGACGAGATAGCGCGCAACACCGAACAGGTGAAGGAGTATTTTAAACATAGCTAAGGCGGCACGGCTCGTGCTGTCGGCAAAAAAATACAGCGTATCCATCACCGAAAGGATAAGACTTATATTTGAAAGGAATGTATATAAATGAACAAAGTCAGAACCAGATTTGCACCCTCACCTACGGGATATATGCACATCGGAAACCTAAGAACTGCACTTTTCACTTACCTTATAGCGAAACAGCGCGGCGGAGATTTTATCCTCAGAATAGAGGACACCGACCGTGAGCGCCTTGTAGAGGGCGCTACGCAGGTAATATACGACACCCTGCGCGACGTAGGTCTTAACTGGGACGAAGGCCCTGATATCGGCGGCCCCGTAGGCCCTTACATCCAGTCGGAAAGAATGGGTATGTTCAAGAAGTACGCCGAGCAGCTCGTAGAAAAGGGCGAGGCTTACTACTGCTTCTGCGATAAGGAGCGCCTTGAGGAAGTACGCGCTATACAGGAAGCCAGCGGCATAATGCCGATGTACGACCGCCACTGCCGTGACCTGCCTAAGGAAGAGGTAGAGGCAAAGCTCGCTGCGGGCGTGCCCTACGTTATCCGCCAGAAAGTTCCTACCGAGGGCGAGGTAACTTTCCACGACGAGCTTTACGGCGATATTACCACCCCCTGCGAAGTTCTCGACGACCAGATACTTATAAAGACCGACGGTATGCCTACCTACAATTTCGCAAATGTAGTAGACGACCACCTTATGGGCATCACCCACGTTGTAAGAGGAAACGAGTACCTCTCCTCCGCGCCGAAATATTCGCTGCTTTACAAAGCTTTCGGCTGGAAAGAGCCGGTGTATATCCACGTTGAGCACATCATGAAGGACAAGCAGCACAAGCTTGCGAAACGCGACGGCGACGCTTCATATCAGGACCTCATCAAAAAGGGCTATCTGAAAGAGGCTGTAATAAACTACATTGCTCTGCTGGGCTGGGCGCCTAAGGGCGAGGAAGAGATATTCTCGCTGGAAGAGCTGGTAAAGGAATTTGACATCCACGGAATTTCCAAGTCGCCCGCGATATTCGACCCGATGAAGCTCAAGGCTATAAACGCTAAGTACATCAAGATGCTCACTCCCGAAGCTTTCTACGAGCACGCTCTGCCTTACCTCAAAGAGGGCATCAAGCGCGAGGATATCGACCTCAGCTACGTTGCAAGCCTGCTTCAGGCGCGCACCGAGGTGTTTACCGAGATACCAGAGATGGTAGACTTCATCGACGAGCTGCCCGATTACGATAAGGCGCTTTACGTTCACAAGAAGTCAAAGACCAATGAGGAGATAGCTCTCGATACATTAAAGAGCGTGCTTCCCGTGCTCGAGGGTCTGGAGAACTGGAGCGCAGACGCTATCCACGACGCGCTCTTTACGCTGATAGCCGAAAAGGGCTGCAAGAACGCGATAGTACTTTACCCCCTGCGCGTGGCAGTATCAGGCAAGGCTTTCACCCCCGGCGGCGGTATCGAGATCTGCTATATGCTAGGCAAAGACGACGCGCTGGCAAGGATCCGCAAAGGTATTGAAAAGCTTTCGTGATAACGTCACAATACTATCACATCAATGCGTTAAAATAAACGTTGGAGTTTCTTAGGACAAGTAGGCAATATCGCACAACTACCGCCTAGCGGCTTTGTGCACGTCTTGCTTGCGTTTTTGCGAAGCCAAAACAATTTTCCGTCATATCACCCAAAACCTCCTAGCTTAACGCGAGTTAAGCGTCGTCGGCTTTAGGCAATCTGACGAAAAATCTGACTGCGCAATCCGTACACAATAGTTGTACGATATTGCCTACGGGACAGACTCTCTCTGCCCCGCTTTGTCCTGCAATTTGGATTTGCGGAAAGGCGTGAATTTTCAAAATGATAGAGGTGCAGAACCTTTCAAAGCATTACGGCGACAAAGCCGCTGTAAATAACATATCGTTCACGGCGAACGATGGCGAGATACTGGGTTTCTTAGGCCCTAACGGCGCGGGAAAATCTACCACCATGAATATGCTCACGGGGTACATATCTTCCACATCCGGCAAGGCGCTGATAAACGGTATCGACATACTGGAAGACCCCATAAAGGCGAAGAAGAACATAGGCTACCTGCCCGAACTTCCTCCGCTGTATATGGATATGACGGTAAAAGAATACTTAAATTTCATCTACGATCTGAAAAAGTGCAAGCTGCCAAGAGTTTCGCACTTGAAAGACATATGCGGGCTGGTAAAGATAGACCACGTTTACAACCGCGTTATACGAAATCTTTCAAAAGGTTATCGGCAGAGAGTAGGCGTGGCGCAGGCGCTGGTGGGAAATCCCCCCGTGCTGATACTCGACGAGCCTACCGTAGGCCTTGACCCGAAGCAGATAATAGAGATACGCACGCTGATAAAAAAGCTGGGCAAAAACCACACTGTTATACTCTCCTCCCACATACTTTCCGAAGTGCAGGCGGTATGCGATAAGATAATAGTTATCAACGAGGGCAGGATAGTAGCCGACGATACCGAAACGAACCTTTCAGACAAGCTCACCGGCTCGCACATACTCACCGCTAAGATAGAGGGCGAGTACGAGAGCGTAGCGAAAAAGGTGCTCGCGATAGAGGGCGTAGAGGTATGCCGACAGGTAAACGAAAACGAAGGCGTGATAGAGTACCGCATAGAAACGGAAGAGGGCAGAGATATTCGCCGTGAGCTTTTCAACGCTATGGCGGAAAACGGCACGCCTATACTCGAGCTGCGCTCGGCTGAGCTTTCGCTGGAAGATATATTCCTGCGGCTAACCATCGGCGAAGCGCCCGCAGCAATAAACGGAGGCGAAGAATAATATGGGAGCAATTTTCAGACGCGAGGTACAGTCATACTTTATCTCGCCTATCGGTTACATATTCTTAGCGGCGTTTTACGCTTTTTCGGCGTTTTTCTTCGCTACTTCTTCGCTGGCGCAGGGCAGCACCAAGATGAACACTATGTTCTCTCAGCTTATGATAATACTCGTGGTGCTTATCCCTATCCTTACCATGCGTACCATGTCGGAGGATAAAAAATCAAAGACAGATCAGTGTCTGCTGACCGCGCCCGTAAGTCTGGGCGGCATAGTAGCGGGCAAATTCTTAGCCGCGCTGCTGGTATACACCTGCGCGGTAGCCATCACCGTAGTATACGCAGTTATCCTTTCGGCATACGCCGAGATGGACTGGCTCGTTATCATCGGCAATATAGTGGGCTTAGAGCTTTTCGGAGCTTCGTTCATAGCGGTAGGAATCTTTTGCAGCTCGCTCACCGAAAATCAGGTGGTAGCGGCGGTAATAAGCTTTATAAGCATACTGGCGCTGAATATGCTCTCGCTCATAGGCAATCTTGTACCTTGGAACTGGCTGGAAACGGTATGCACAAAGCTTTCCTTCTACGAGAGGTACAGCGGCTTTACCTACGGACTTTTTGACCTTTCAAACGTGCTTTTCTTCATCAGCGCGATAGTGGTATTTTTGTTCCTCACCGTGCGCGTGCTTGAAAAGCGCCGCTGGTCGTGACGCAAAGGGGGCTTGAGATAATATGAGCAATAAGAATAACGAAAATTTAGAGCCTCAGAAAGAGGGCGCGGGCGAGGAGTACGTTACCTCTACCGACTCTGCTAAGCTGCTTTCAGACGTGCTGGCAGACGAGAAAAAAGAGGCTGAAGACACCCCCGCCGCCGAGCAGGAAGCCGCCGATAAAGCCGAAGCGGAAGATACCGAAGAGGAAAGCGGCAAGAGCGCTAAGGGCAAAAAGAAGAGCAAGCACGAGATGAAAAAGCTGAAACACGGTATGCTTTCGGGCGTTTACATCGTGGTATTCATAGCCGTAATCGTGCTGGTGAACGTTATCTGCGGAATACTTTTTGATAAGTACCCGATAACTTTCGACCTTACCAAAAACAGCATCTACTCTATCTCGAAAGAGTCGGAGGAGTATGTGAAGAGCGTAGATACCGAAGTTACCTTCAAGGTGTTCGCTACCGAGGACAGCTTTTCGGCTATCAACGATTACAGCAAGCAGGCTGACGAAGTGCTTCAAAATTACAGAAAATACAATAACAAGATAAGCGTAGAGTACATCGACCTCGACTCCAACCCCGACGTTGTGAGCGATTATTCCGACCAGAACCTCGCCGCTTACGACATCATCGCCGAGTCTACATCTAAGGATAAGAACGGCAATATAATCAAGGATGATAACGGCGACCCGCTGAAACGCATACGCAAGATATCGCTGCTCGAGCTTGTAAATTTCACCGATGATTTTGAAACTCAGGCGCAGCAGACCTACGGCTTATCCGCAAGCGACTATCTGCTTCAGTATTTCGGTACTGAGGCTACGGCTTTCGCAAACGTCGGCAGCGCGGGCGTGGTAGAGTCCTCAAACGCAGATCAGGCGTTCGTTTCCGCTCTTATGGCGGTAACCGACCCCGACCCAGTTACCGTTACTTTCCTCACCGGCAGAAATGAGAGCGACGACCTTTCGTACTTCCAGACCCTGCTTGAGGCTAACGGCTACACTGTAAACAGCGTCGACATCAGAACCGAGGATATACCCGAGGACACCGACCTCTGCGTGCTCGCAGCGCCGCAGACCGACTACCTCGATACCGAGATACAGAAGATCTCCGACTTCCTTGATAATGACGGCAAGCTCAAGAAAAACATGATCTACATGGCTTCCGCGCAGCAGGCAAGCACCCCGAATCTCGATGAATTCCTAGCTGAATATTACATCGAGATCGGCGACGGAATAATTTTCGACAACGATCAGCAGCACACCTATCAGAACAGCATGACGGGCGAGATACTCTCTATGGCGGACGATATAAACGACGGCTTTACGCAGGATATATCCTCCGACACTATACAGATAGCTTCCAGCTACTCGCGCCCGATAAAGATACTGGCTGAGGAAAAGGGCAAGCATTCGGCTACTGCCTATGTAAGCTCTACCGACAGCGCAAGCGTTATGGATACCTCTACGGGCAAGGCTGCCGAAAACGGCAAGCAGATATACGCAGCCCTCGCTTCAAAGGCAGTATTTAATGACGACGGCACTACTGATTACTCAAACATCTTCGTATGCGGCTCATACACTATGTTCTCAGATACCTACTTGATGTATGAGCAGTTCCAGAACAGAGAGTATCTGCTCAGCGTAGTAAACGGCATGACCGGCAAGACGACCAGCGGCATCACCATAGAGCCTAAGGTGATAACCGGCAATATCTTCGACGTAGACGCCGCGGCTGTAAAGCGCCTGAAGATAATCTTCATCGGCGTTATACCCGTTGCCACACTGGTGATAGGTCTGACCATCTGGCTGAGAAGAAAGAATAGATGATAAATCTGTCATGTTGGCGATAAAGGAGAACGATACCCAATGAATTCAAAGGCAAAAGGCATAATCGTGTGCGCCGTAGTAGTGGTCTGCTTAGGCGGCACATTGGGAATACTGGAGCTTACAGGTGCCGATACGGGCGACAGCTCCTCGGCAGTTACCACATCGGCAAGCACCTCTTCCGAAAAAGACGAATCGGTGAAGCTGGTGGATAAGCAGGCGGCGGACGTGGCAGAGCTAACCGCGGTGAACGAAAACGGCAGCTTTACCTACTACCGCGATACCGAAACGGGCAAGGAAACTACGGGTATCCGCGAGCTGGAGGGCATAGAGCTTAACTCATCTATGGTGAGCGACCTTGCCGAGGACGCTTCGCAGCTTAAAGCTTACAAGCTGGTAGAGAGCGACTCGCAGGACCTTGCGAAATACGGCTTTGAAACGCCTTACGCCACATTTACGGTGAAGTTTACCGATGGCACCGAGCGTACTTTCGTAGTCGGCGACAGCGCCCCTCAGAACCGTTACAGATACCTGCATGAAGACGGCTCGAACGACGTTTACATGATACTGGAATCTACTGTAAAATATTACGCTGAGCGCAAAGAGGCTTTCGCGGCTGCTACGCTGCTCACAAAGCCCTCTGACGAAGATATGCCCGCGTTCGGCACGCTGACGATAGAGCGCAGCGACATCGACTACAAGATGGTTTTCCGGCAGGACAGCGAAGAAGTAAACGAGAAAATGAGCGAAAACATGGCTTCGCAGCAGGTAATGACCGAGCCGATATTCTCGTACCTGAACGTAGATACCGCTACCGATACCCTTTACGGACTGTACGGACTCACCGCGCAGGAGGCGGAAGTAGTTTTCCCCGACAAGGCGGCTATGAAAAAATACGGCTTGGATAAGCCCCGCGCTGCCGTTACATACACGGGCGACGGCTATGATTACAAACTCACCATCGGCAACGAGTATCATGAAGTCAACGACGAAGGCGAGGAGCAGTCGGCTGTATCGGCTTACTACTGCTACTTCACCGGCGTAGACGGCAAGGACGCTATCTGGAAGATCGACGCTTCGGCGCTGCCTTGGGTAACGCTCGAGCCGGGCGATATAGTTTCCAGCATGATGACTTGGAACATGGTAGTAGACGTAGACAACATAAAGATGGAGGGCGAGCTGGACACGCAGTTTGACCTTACTTCTGAATCAGCAGACGGCGACGACAGCTCGGCTGACCTTACGAAGGCTGAGTGCGACGGCAAGGAGGTAAGCGTTGATACCTTCAAGAGCTTCTATATGTACGTTTTGACATGCCCGACTTCTGAGATAATCTTTGATCTGCCCGATGGCGAGCCTTACCAGAGCATCGAGATAAACTGCGCCGACGGCACATCTGACAGAATAGATTTCTATAAGGATACAGGCCGCCGCAGCATAGCGGTACTCAACGGCAAAACGCCTTACCGCATTGCCAGCTCTTGGGTAACGCGCCTTATCTCAAACGCGAAAGCCGTAAAGGACGGCGGCGAGGTAAGCAATACTTATTGACGCCGCGCGAACTGACATTTTTCGCAGGCTGAACGTGGTATGATTATAGATGTTCGCAAAAGAATGTGCAGAGCTTGTGATAAAATATCACGAAATTCTGATAATGTGAAAAAAATCACAAAAAGGGGTTTTCAAAAGGGCAAAAATATGTTATAATTGTAACATAGCCGAAAAGCAAGCGATTTGATAAAAATTAATCTCCTAAACGCACCGCCGGCGCAGGGGGGACTTGATATGCGAAATATACGGCGGAGAAAAGAGGCAGACACATGGCAGAAGATAAGAAAAGCTTTTTTACATACCGCGGAGTGCCGCTGGTACGAAAAGGAAACCTGATCTATTTTGGAAATATGTATGATGATTATGTAGTAATGATCGAGATACTGGGCACGGAGAAGCAGGGAGATCTTGACGTGGCGAACAAGGTGCGCATACGCAAGATGGCTACCGACCCTACCGTACCGCCGAAGGATCAGATAGTTAAAAAGGCAGAAAAAGAGAGCCTTTACGAGGCGCTCGATATAGCCTGCGCATGGCTGAAAATAAGCTGAATTTAACAAACAAGCGCCGCATATCGCGAAGATGTGCGGCGCTTTTATATGCGAAAAAAACCGCCCATGCAGTGTGTTGGAAAACTGCGTGGGCTGTTCTTTTTATATGATCAGGAGAGGTAGAAATAATCGGTTTTGCGAAATATCAGCCGTTTGCGGGGCAGCCGCAGTGCTTGCTGAGAACGCTGTGAAGCGCAGCGGCGCTGCTTGAGCGAACGCGCTCGACTTTTAACTTAGAGCGCTTAGCCTCCTGCGAGGCGCTTATGACCATTTTGTGGGAAACGGTGTTGGTAAAAAGCACTAGCAGGTCGGGGCTGCCGATCTTCTTTTTCAGCGCACCGCTTTCTTTTGTAAATACCTTAGCCTTGCAGCCATAAGATTTGCAGATGCTCTCATACTGGCCCGCCATACATTCATTTCCGCCAACTATAACGATACTCATTAGATACTCCCTTCGACTTACGTTAGCATAAGCTAACCAGTTACTGAAAAAACAGGCAAATGCGCGCATAAAGCAGACATTATCCATCGCCGCAAAAATATCAAGCGCCGCACTGCCGAAAAATACTTATTTGCCAGTTAGTCTTTGCTAACTGTAATCATATTATATCATACTGAGAAGCGGTGTGTCAACGGATATAAAAAAATTTATAGTTTGTTTTTGGAATGTTAAGAATATGCAGGGCTATCTCTCCTCCACCCCCGATAAAACGCCGCGCCTGCCATCGTGGTTATCACCTCGGTTATCGGGAAGGTCAGCCAGAACCAGTACAGCCCAAAGCGCGCGAATATCCAGCCCAGCGGCACGAAAAGCACTACCGTGCGCAGTATCGTCAGCAGCGAGCTTTTCGCAGGGGAGTTTATCGCTTGGAAGAAAACGGGGAATATCAGCGATGTTACCATCGGTATGAAGCTTACGCCGATGAAGCGGAAGCCGTGCGCGCCTATCGAGATGACCTCGCGGCTGTCGGTGAAAACGCTCAGCATCTGCGTGGGGATAAGCTCGAAACACAGCGTGCCTATCGCCATCAGCGCGAAGCCCAGCAGCACCGCGTCTTTCAGCGTGCGGCGGCATCGGTCGTAACGGCGCGCGGCGTAGTTGAAACTCAGCAGCGGGACTATGCAGGTCTGCATCGCACCGAGCGGTATAAAAAAGAAAGACTGCCATTTGTAGTAAAGCCCCAGCGCGGTGACGGCGTTGTCCGAAAAGCCTTTTAAAATAAGGTTCAGACCCAGTATGTAAAAAGTATACGCCGACTGCATGAGTATGTTCGGGAAGCCCAGCGTGTATATGCGCTTGATGTAACTGCGGTATTTCGCGAGCGCGGGCGAGCGCCGCAGACCTCCGCGCATTACTATCAGCGCCGCCGCTATCTGCCCCGTGACCGTCGCTATAGCCGCGCCAGATATGCCCAGCTTCGGGAAAAAGCCCAGCCCGAATATCAGCAGCGGGTCGAGCACGATGTTCACCACCGCGCCTATTATCTGCGCTGCCATCGGTCGCTTCATGTTGCCCTCAGCCTGCAAAACTTTCGTCCATATGCTCTCAAAAAACAGCCCAAAGCTGAAAACGCAGACTATCCTGCCGTAGGCGACGACGTCGCGCGCAACGTCTGCCGAGGGGGTGGACATCTTCGCGTAAAATGGCATTATCGCATAGCATATCGCGGCGAAGATCAGCCACATCGCCCCCGCTAGGAACACGCCTGTGCCCGCCGCTTCGTCGCTCTTGTGCCGCTTGCCGATGCCCATGTAGTGCGCCATAAGCGTGTTTATGCCGACCCCCGTGCCGACCGCTATGGCTATCATGAGAAGCTGGAGGGGGTAGATTATCGAAAGCGCGGTAAGCCCTGTGGCGGAGCATTTGCCGACGAAAAAGCTGTCTACTATGTTGTAGAGCGCCTGTATAAGCTGCGCCGCCATGACGGGCGGTGCGAGCCGCAGCAGTATGCGCATTACGCTGTCGCTGCCAAAATCTATGTTTTCAGATGAACGTGCCATTTTATTTACCTGCCTTGAAATGTGAAAATGCTTCGACTAAATACTCAATTATATATTATAGCACCGAGCATGAGATTTTGCAATGTATTTTTTGTGTCGTGAAGATTATTTTGAAATAAAACGCGCTCACAATCCTGCCGATAAATTTATGTACGCTATTTTTGTGCAGAATTTTCAAAAATGCTGTTGCAATTTTGCTTTTTTTGTGGTATAATTAAGGTATTAACTGTGCATGGATACCCGTGTGACTATACACGGAACGCCGTGTTGAAAGGAATGGTAATATAATGAAAAAACTTATGCTGGGTAACGAGGCATTTGCACGCGGCCTTTTTGAAGCAGGCTGCGAGTTCGTTTCGTCTTACCCCGGCACTCCCTCGACCGAGGTCACGGAATATGCCGCTAAATATGACGAACTTTACGCTGAGTGGGCGCCTAACGAAAAGGTGGCTATGGAGGCCGCCCTCGGCGCTTCGATAGCGGGCAAGAGAAGCTTCTGCGGAATGAAGCACGTTGGTCTTAACGTTGCGGCTGACCCGCTCTATACAGCAGGCTATACCGGCGTAAACGGCGGTATGGTAATATGCGTCGCCGATGACCCCGGTCTGCATTCCTCGCAGAACGAGCAGGATTCCCGCCACCACGCCATCGCTTCCAAAGTAATGATGGTAGAGCCTTCTGATTCGCAGGAATGTAAGGATTTCACAATGGCGGCTTACGAGCTTTCCGAAAAGTTCGACACCCCCGTTATCGTGCGCCTTTCTACCAGAATAGCTCACTCGCAGTCGGCGGTAGAGCTGGGCGAGAGGGTAGTTCCCCCCACTAAGCCCTATGAGAAGAACCCCGCTAAGTTCGTAATGATGCCCGGCTTCGCTAAAAAGCGCCACACCGTGGTAGAGGCAAAGCTGGCTGAGGCTGCTAAGTACGCTGAAACTTCGCCGCTCAATAAGGTGGAGTACAACAGCACTGAGATAGGCGTTATCACCGCGGGCAACTGCTACCTTTACGCTAAGGAAGCACTAGGCGACAAAGCTTCTTACTTAAAGCTCGGCGTTATCAACCCCCTGCCGATAGATATTATCCGCGATTTCGCCGCTAAGTGCGAAAGAGTTTACGTTATAGAAGAGCTTGACGACATCATCGAGTCGCACTGCAAAAAGAACGGCGTAGACGTTATCGGCAAAGAGCTTTTCGGCTGGGAGGGCGAGATCTCGCAGGCTATCGTTCGCGAAAAGATACTCGGCGAAAAGGCTGAAACTATGGAGTTTGAAGAGCCGGTGCCTGTACGTCCGCCTGTAATGTGCGCAGGATGTCCTCACCGCGGACTTTTCTACTGCCTCTCGCAGCTCGGCGTTTACGTTTCGGGCGATATTGGCTGCTACACCCTCGGCGCTACCGCACCGCTTTCCGCTATGGATACCACCATCTGCATGGGCGCTTCCATCAGCGCACTTCACGGCTATAACAAGGCGCTGGGCAAAGAGGCTGAGAAGAAGAGCGTTGCAGTTATCGGCGACTCTACCTTCATGCACAGCGGTATGACAGGTCTGGTAAACATCGCTTACAACGCTACAAATTCTACCGTTATCATTCTGGATAACTCCATCACGGGCATGACGGGCCATCAGCAGAACCCCACCACGGGCAAAAACCTAAAGGGCGACCCCGCCGCGGCTGTAAACCTCGAAGACCTCTGCCACGCTATCGGCATAAAGAGCGTTCGCGTTGCAGACCCCTATAATATGGCGGAAACTAAGAAGATAATAGAGGAAGAGCTTGCTAAGGAAGAGCCTTCCGTAATAATCTCTCGCCGTCCCTGCGCTCTGCTGAAATATGTAAAGCACAACCCGCCCCTCAAGGCTGACCCCGAGAAGTGCGTAGGCTGCAAGCAGTGCCTAAAGATAGGATGTCCCGCAATATCCATTCACGACAAGAAGTGCGTCATCAACCACACTCAGTGCGTAGGCTGCGGAATATGCAAGGAAATGTGCAGACTCGACGCCATTAACTGATAAACTGATATTGATATGGATCTTTATTCGGTAGCTGCCGTGGCTTTGGGCGGAGCGCTTGGCGCGGCGGCAAGATATATGCTTACCCTGATACCATTCAAATGCGAACTGCCGCTCGCCACGCTGATAGCGAATCTGATCGGCGCGCTGGCGATAGGCTTTATCGCGGGGGCGGTATCGGTGCGCGGCGGAAACCTTGGCAACAAAAATTTCGTGCTCTTTTGCAAAACGGGTATCTGCGGAGGGTTCACCACCTTCTCGACCTTTTCGCTTGAAAGCGTAGGGCTGATAGAGGGCGGAAAGTACGGCATAGCGGCGGCGTACATAGCCGTCAGCCTTTTCGGCTGTCTGCTCGGCGTATTCGCGGGCAGCTTGCTTGCAAAGGCGCTGCTGAGGTAAGCGGCAAAAAAAAATAAATTACAGGAGAAATTTAATATGAACAGATTTGAGCAGAGAAACAGCTACGGCGGCTCGCACGGGCTGATGGATTCCATCGACACCAATACGGGCGAAACTGCGGCTTATGAAGCCCCTGAACAGTCGGAAGATTCTGCAAATACGGGCGCTGCTAACGGCATGGGCAACATGGATAATGTCGGCAACATGAACGGCATGAACGCGGGCATTTCCGATATGTACAGCCAACCTCAGCAGGGCGGTTATCAGCAAGGTGCTTACCAACAGGGTGCTTATCAACAGGGTAATTATCAACAGGGTGGTTATCAGCAAGGCGGCATGGGCGCTCCGCAGAGCGGTTACTACAATGCAAATGCGAACGCAGGCACGGCTGATATACCAAAGTACGATTCTTTCCGCCCCGCGCGCAACGTCGCTTCGCCTGAGCGGTACATACTCGGCATAATCGGCGCGCTGATAGGCTCGGCGCTGGGAATGGTAGTTTGGTGCATATTCGGTGCGCTCGGCTACATCTCTTGGATAGGCGGTCTGGCGCTCGCGGCAGGTGCTTTCTTCGGCTATCTGATCGGCGCAAAGACCATCGGCAAACTGGGCATGATGCTTATCGTGATAATTCTCGCAGGCTCGGTGTACGTCGGCAATAGGCTTAGCTACTCTATCGACCTTTACAGGGAATTTCAAGATTTTAAGGAAGAAGACGCGGGATTTTACGATTATTTCGATATGGATCCCAACGCCGGTATTCCCGAGATATTTATGAATTTCGACCAGTATTACGAAGGTCTTGGCGAAGTGTATGATTACATAAAGCTGTACAGCCCCGTAGAAGTAAAAGACCTTACCGACCCGAGAGCGGCGTACTACGGCGACCTTGTGAAGAGCTACGTTATGACAGGCGTGGCTTCGCTGGTGTTCTTCCTCGACAGACGGCGCAAGGGCATGATATAAAGCAAAAGTTTTCTCTCTCAACAAAAATACAACGCGCATAATACGCGCATTTATCCGAAAGGAATGAATAAAATGGAAACTAGATCTATAATGATAGTAGGAGTAGGCGGACAGGGTACGCTGCTAGCTTCGAGAATACTGGGCAGCGTTTTCCTCGCACAGGGCTACGACGTAAAGGTGAGCGAAGTGCACGGAATGAGCCAGCGCGGCGGCTCGGTAGTTACATATGTAAAGTACGGCGATAAGGTCTACTCGCCCGTAGTAGAAAAAGGCGAGGCTGACGTTATCATCAGCTTTGAGCAGCTCGAGTCGGCAAGATGGCTGCCATACCTCAAAAAGGGCGGCAAGCTTGTAACTTCCGACCAGATGCTCGACCCAATGCCCGTTATAACCGGCATGGCGGTATACCCGGAAAACATTATCGGCAAGATAAAGGATATGGGCGTTGAAGTTACCTCGGTAGACGCTCTCGACCTCGCCGAGCAGGCGGGTACGGCTAAGGCTGCGAACGTAGTGCTCATGGGCGTGGTATCCAAAAAGCTGCCTTTTGAAGAAAGCGTATGGCAGGAGGCGCTCGAGCAGTGCGTTCCCGCAAAGTTCCTCGAGCTGAACAAAAAGGCTTTCGAGCTGGGCAGAGAAGCGGTTTGACATGAACGAGATAAACGCGCTTATCATAAAAATGACCGAGTATTATCGCGGCGACCCTAAGCGGATACAGCATTTTATAAAGGTGCACGAGTTCGCGCGGGTGATCGGCAGGGCAGAGGGACTTGATGTACGCACCATGTACTGCCTTGACGTCGCTTCGGTAGTGCACGATATTGGCATAAAGTCTGCGGAGGAGAAGTACGGCGCGGGGCACTGCGGCGGCAAATTGCAGGAGCAGCTTGGCCCTGAGCCTGCACGAAAAATGCTGACGGAGCTTGATCTCGACTGCGATATTATCGACCGCGTGTGCTTTTTGATAGCCCATCACCACACATATGACGGCGTAGAGGGGCTTGACTGGCAGATATTGCTGGAAGCCGACTTTCTCGTAAACGCTTATGAGGACGGGCTTGGCAAAGATGCTGTGTGCAGCTTTCGTGATAAGGTGTTTACCACAAAAACAGGAATAAAGCTGGCGAACGATATGTTCGGGCTTTGACGATCGACAAAAATCAGTAAAAACAGGAGGTGTGTTCCAATGGGAAAATATTGGAACGAAGAGATCGAGTGTATGCCCCGTGAGCAGATGAAAAAGCTTCAGGACGAAAGACTCGCAGCGCAGGTAAAGCACGTTTGGGATAATGTGCCCTACTACCGCAAGATGATGGAAGAAAAAGGCGTTACGCCCGATGACATCAAGTCTACCGATGACCTGCACAAGCTGCCTTTTCTTACTAAGGCTGATCTGCGCGAGGCTTACCCCTACGGTCTGCTCGCTAAACCGCTCGATGAGTGCGTAAGGATACACTCCACCAGCGGCACTACGGGCAAGCGCGTAGTGGCTTTCTACACTCAGCACGATATTGACCTTTGGGACGACTGCTGCGCCAGAGCGATAACCGCTGCGGGCGGCACTAAGAGCGACGTTTGCCACATTGCCTACGGCTTCGGACTATTCACAGGCGGCGCGGGACTCAACGGCGGCTCGCACAAGGTAGGATGCCTTACCCTGCCTATGTCTTCGGGCAACACCGAGCGCCAGATACAGTTTATGCAGGACCTCGGCTCTACCATTCTCTGCTGCACGCCATCCTACGCTGCGTACATTGGCGAAACGCTGAAAGAGATGGGCCTTACCCCCGACGATATAAAGCTGAAAGCCGGTATTTTCGGCGCTGAGCCTTGGACTGAGGAAATGCGCCGCGAGATCGAAAAGTCGCTCGGCATAAAGGCTTACGATATTTACGGACTTACCGAAACTAGCGGCCCGGGCGTGGCTTTCGAGTGCGAAGCGCAGCAGGGTATGCACATCAACGAGGATAACTTTATCGCTGAGATAATCGATCCCGATACCGGCGAAGTGCTGCCCGAAGGCTCGAAGGGCGAGCTTGTTTTCACAAGCATAACTAAAGAAGCTTTCCCGCTGCTGAGATACCGCACCCGCGACATCTGCATACTCAGCCGTGAAAAATGCTCCTGCGGCAGAACACTCGTCAAAATGACCAAGCCTATGGGCAGAAGCGACGATATGCTCATCATCAAGGGCGTAAACGTATTCCCCTCGCAGATAGAGTCGGTGCTGCTAAATATCAGCAAGGCTACGCCTAACTACCAGATAATAGTAGACCGCGTAGGCACTACTGATACTTTCGAGATACTGGTAGAGATCTCTGACGATATGTTCTCCGACACGGTAAAGACCATCGAAGAGCTTGCAAAGAAGATCTCGAACGACATACACTCTATACTGGGTATCCGCGCGAAGATCAAGCTGGTAGAGCCGAAGAGCATACCGCGCTCTGAAGGCAAGGCTGTACGCGTTATCGACAAGCGAAAGCTGGTGTAAATGGCTGCGCCGGGAGTGCTTTTCGCGGTGGACGCCCTCTGCATAGAGCGTCTGCGCGCGATGAAAACGGCTGAAAGACCGGAGTACATATCGCAAGATCTGGAAGAGCTTTACTTTGAGGAATACCCCGAGCGTACCTGCGAGCTGGAAGGTTCGTGGGAGGCAATGCACCGCGCATTCACGGGAGGGGATTTCACATTCGACGGCTTCGACAGCGAAAAGTGCCCGCTGGGCATGGCGATACTGGGCGGCGAGCTTTTATATTTCGACGGCGAAAAGTTTGACGATTACATAATATCGGCAAAAACGCCCGAGCAGGTAAAGGCTGTAAGCAACGCCATAAGCGCGCTGACGGAAGCTGATTTCAAAAAAATGTACAAAAAGATCGGCAGCGATTATGAAGATAAAAGCGCCGAGGATTACGAATACACGCTGGAGTTTTTGCAGGACAGCGTACCCTTCTGGCGCTTTGCGGCAGAGCACGGGCTGTATGTACTATTCACAGCGGAGACCTAATAAGTTCCACACAGGGATCTTTAATTAAAAAAGAAATGGGGTTATGAACATGACTGTAAAGCAGCTATCTATTTTTGTTGAAAACAGAGCGGGCAGACTTAGCGAGATAACTCGTCTGCTGGGCGATGCGGGCGTGAATATCCGCGCTATGAGCATTGCCGATACTAAGGATTTCGGTATACTGCGCCTTATCGTGAACGACAGCGAAAAGGCTCTTGAGGTGCTGAAAGCAAACAGCTTTGCCGTTACCATCACTTCGGTGCTGGCTATCCGCATCAGCGACAAGCCGGGCGGACTTGCCGAGGCTATGGAGTGCCTTTACAAGGACAACATCAGCGTAGAGTATATGTACGCGGCATTCCTTAACGAAACTGACGAGAGCGCGTATTTGGTGCTGCGCGTTGACAAGGCTGACGAGGCTATCCGCGCGCTGAACGAGGGCGGCTTCAAGCTGGTATCTGACGAAGAGCTCAAATCCATGTGATTTAACTGCATGAAAAAAACTAAAGCGGAGAACTTCTGAAAAATGGAGTTCTCCGCTTTTTTGTTTCGCAAATCAATTCTTGTCGTCTGAGGATATTAGCTCGACCTCTACCGTCGGGTTGTTGTCCTCTGCATGACCATCGTCGATGGCGGGCAGGGTTATCAGCACGGTAGTGCCTACATTTTCTTCGCTGTTTATCGTCAGCGTACCGCCGTGGCGGGTGATTATCTCGTTCGCAACGGCAAGACCTATGCCCGAGCCGCGGCGCGTGTGGTTTGCCTTAAAGAACTTCGTCTTTACCTTAGGCAAGTCCTCTTTGGAAATGCCTATTCCCGTATCCGAGACCAGTATGCAGATGTCGCCCTTTTCTTCGTAAGCCTCTACCGAAACGGTGCCGCCCTTGTCGGAATACTTTATCGCGTTGTCCACGATGTTTATGAAAACCTGCCGCAGGCGGTTCTTATCGCCGTAAACGAAGGGCAGCATGGTAGGCTCGTAATAATTCAGCGTTATGCCGAGCGCGCGGGCGCGTTCCTGATAGATAAGCACTGTTTCTCCCAGTTCTGCCAAAATATCTATCTTATCCATTATCAGCGTCAGCCTGTTATCCTGTATGCGCGAGAAGTCAAGCAGCTCTTCCACCATCTGCGAAAGGCGCTCGGTTTCGGAAGTTATGACGCGCATGCCCTTTTTGAACGTATCGGGGTCGTCGATAGCGGTGAGCGTTTCGCTCCAGCCCTTTATCGCGGTCAGCGGCGTGCGCAGCTCGTGCGATACTGAGGAGATAAATTCGTTTTTCATCGACTCGGTATTTGAAAGCTCCTGCGCCATGTAGTTTATCGACTCGCAGAGGTCGCCGAGTTCGTCGTCGCCCGTTTTATCTATGCGCTCCGAGAAGTCGCCCTTAGCTATCTTTCGCGCTATCTGCCCGATCTTGATAACGGGGTAAACTATCGAGCGTATGAAAAATCTGCCCGAGAGGTAGATTATCAGTATTATGATGATAAAAACGGTGCACATCGCGGCCATTATCATAATTATCTGGTGGTCGATGTTTTTCATCGAGCTTACCATTCGCAGCGCCTTGTACTCGCAGCCGCTTATCGAGATCATCGCGGATACGGCGATGACTTTTTCGCCGCTCGGCAGGTCAAATACTGCGTAAGCCATGCCGCTTTCGGCGTTCTGTGCCTGGTCGAGGTCGGTCATTGGCGTGTCCTGCGAGGGCGAGAAACCAGAAGAGGTAACGTCTACGCTGCCGTCATTGTTTATCGCCATCAGCTCTATGCTGTCCTTTTCCTCGTAGCCCTCTACCAGCGAGCGTATCTGCGAGGAGTAGTTTACGCTGCCGTCGCGCACGCCGTTTTGCAGGGTGTTGGTGATTATGTTCATGCGCGAGGTCAGGTACTGGCGCGCCGAGCCGTAGTAGTAATTTTTCAGCAGCACGCCCAGCAGCACGCCGATAACTATCAGCACGGCTATTACCACGCCTAAGCTGTTGCGCAGCCAGTGAGTGGCTATGCTTCTGCGCCCGAACCTGTTTTTGCTGCCGTCTGAGGCGGGCAGTTTCGCTTTGCCCGACTTTTTCGCGGCGCTTTTGCCGTCAGCGCCTTTCTTAAAAAACAATAGCCTTTCACCGCCTTTGCCGAGTAATCAGTGAGTTTATCAGTTAGCCGACCACTTGTAGCCGAAGCCCCAAATGGTGAGTATGTACTTCGGGTTCGAGGGCTCGTCTTCTATCTTCATGCGTATTCTTCTGATATTTACGTCTACTATCTTGTCGTCGCCGAAGTAGTTTTCGCCCCAAATGTGGTTGAGTATACTGCTGCGGTCGAGGGCGGTGTTCTGATTTTTAAAGAAATACTCCATTATCTGGTATTCTACCTGAGTGAGGTCTATCTGCACACCGTTCTTGAAAACGGTGCGGCTCTTGAGGTTTAGGGTGAAAGGGCCGCTGTTGATAACGGAAGCCGTTTCAGCCTTTGAGTGCACCATGCTTACTCGGCGGCAAACTGCGTCTACTCGCGCGATAAGTTCTGAGATAGAGAAAGGCTTTGTTATGTAGTCGTCCGCGCCCATCATCAGCGAGGATATTTTATCCATCTCCTGTGATTTTGCGGAAAGCATTATTATGCCCATAGTTTCGTTTTGCTCGCGGAATTTCTTGCATACCTGCATACCGTCTATTCCGGGCATCATTATGTCGAGCAGCGCCACGTCAAAGCCGCCGTCCTCGTTTTCAAAAGCTTTCAGCGCGTCCTCGCCGCAGCATACGTCTACTACGTCGTAGCCGCTGCGCTTTAAATTTATCACAACGAAATCTCTGATAGACTCTTCGTCCTCGCATACAAGAACTTTTTTCATTTCAGCCATTCCTTTCTTTCAGTCAGTTTATGATATAAAAACTATTCTGCACCTCGTCGATGGTGAGTATAAGTTTTTCGCGTTTGTTTGTGGGCAGCTTTACCAGATAATCTATCTGTCCGCGCGAGGCGATGAGCTGGTAGCCGTCGTAGGTGTATTCGTCAGAAGCTTCTTTGGCGACAGTGCGTATACGCATAAGCTCGGTCATGTCGGCGTTTATGTTGCCCATGTATTTGTAAAAGACCGCCTCGCCCGTATCGGCGTCCAGCTTTACCGTTACCGCCTCCGACCAGCGCGACGGGAAGGCGAGTGTGTAGCCGTCGGCAACGGAATAATAGCCCGTTATCTTCGGCGAAAGCTCGTAGAAATCTTTATACTGGCACCATGTGGTCTTTAAAAGCTGCTCTTCCGAAACAGCGTCCTCGTAGCCCAGCATAGGCTTTGTAGTGGGTATCTCGTAAACGCCGTCGCCGTCAACGTCGCTGCAATAGTACCCCGCGGGGCGCGTGCATGTCGAGAGCATATCCGCGCTGCGCTGCGCTACGGGATTTTGCAGACCCGAGTAGCGGTAGAAGATTATCTCAGTCCTCAGCTGCCCGTCGGTATCCTGCTCGTCGATGTAAACTGCGTTGCCGCCGCCCGCTAGCCTGCCGCTGTAAGCCTGCAAATAGCTCTGCGTGCCCGCGCACATATCTATGCCGTCGTCCTTAGTGATCTTGCCGTTTTCGACGTGCAGTAGGTAAGCTTTTGCGGCGGCCGCGGCGTTTTCGGTATTCTGCGGTTTCTGAACAGTTATCAGCTCGTCAGAGCTGTCGGAATTTATATCCACAGCTTCCAGCAGCGAGTATGTGTCGGTGCCTATGCGCTGAAAGCTGCCATTATTAAAGGTATAGATCTCGAGGGTGTTGTCGCCCGCCATGTTTTGGTAGCCGACGAGTATGTCGCGCTCGCCGCCCATAGATGATATTATCACCTTGTCGATCTCAGAGCCAGCGCCCGCTATCTCTTTTACCGAGTACCATGTGCCGTCCTCTTTTTTATCCAGCAGATTTACCCGTATGCCCTCGTTTTCAGAGCCTGAGTATTCGTAAAACACCAGCGCTTCGTCAGTAGGTTCGTCGTCGAGGTCGGCTATGACGTATGCCGAACGGTAAGCGCCGTTTCGCGGATATTTCAGCGTAACGTTCCTGCCAACGGCGGAGATCAGCGCCTCGTGTATCTGCGACTGTTCTTCCGTAAGTTTAGGTGCGGCGAGCAGACCCTCGATGGTGAAATTCGCGCTTGAGCAGCCCGTACTGCCCGCAAAAACGAGTGCGGCGAGCGCCGAAGCGGCTATTTGTTTAAAAGCCAAGCCTGCCATGCCATCACATTCCTTTCTGAAAAAATATCCGCGGTGTTGTCATACACTTTATATTATAACACACGGCGAGAAAAAAATCAAGCGTTTTTTCGGTGCGAAACCGCTTTGCAAAATTCGTCTTGACAAACTGCTTGAATAGTAGTATAATAGTATATGCAGCACCGCACAATAGTTGTGTGGTGCTGCATAATAGCGGTTCTCTCTGAAACATGGGCGCGCCGCTCAAAAAACGCGCGGGTGCGCGGTATCTTTTGGGAGGAATTATAATGTCAAAGTTTTACATTACTACGCCGATCTATTACCCATCGGGTAATCCGCATATCGGTCACTGCTATACCACCGTTGCGTGCGACTCTATCGCGCGGTATAAACGAATGCAGGGCTACGATGTTATGTTCCTTACAGGCACCGATGAGCACGGTCAGAAGATCGAGGAAAAGGCAAAGGAAAAAGGCGTTACCCCGCAGCAGTACGTTGACGATATAGTAAAAGTATTCAAAAGCCTCTGGAGCTACATGAATATCAGCTACGACAGATACATCCGAACTACTGATGATTTCCACGTTCAAGCTGTACAGAAGATATTCAAAGAGCTGTATGACAGAGGTTATATATACAAGGGCGAGTACAAGGGCAAATACTGTACCCCCTGCGAGAGCTTTTGGACTCAGTCGCAGCTTGACGAAAACGGCTGCTGTCCTGAGTGCCACCGCGAGGTAAAGGAAGCTTCGGAAGAGGCGTATTTCTTCAAGATGTCGCCTTTCGCGGACAGGATAGAGAAGCTGCTCACCGAAACAGACTATCTTCAGCCAAAGACCCGCGCTACCGAGCTTATCAACAACTTCATCAAGCCCGGCCTTGAAGACCTCTGCGTTTCGAGAACATCGTTCACATGGGGCATACCTGTAACATTCGACCCTAAGCACGTCGTTTATGTATGGGTAGACGCGCTCTTTAATTATTGCACCGCGCTGGGATACATGAACGAGGCGCACGATGATTTCGCAAAGTTCTGGCCCGCAGACGTGCACATGGTGGCTAAGGACATCATGCGCTTCCACGCTATAATCTGGCCCGCGATGCTGATGGCTATGGATCTTCCTCTGCCGAAGCACCTCGCCGTACACGGCTGGATAACCTTTAACGGACAGAAAATGTCGAAGTCGCTGGGCAACGTGGTAGACCCCTTTATACTCGGCGAAAGATACGGCGCAGACGCTATCAGATACCATATACTGAGAGAGATGGCGCTGGGCGCTGACAGCTCGTTCTCTAATGAGATAATGATAAACAGAATAAATTCCGACCTTGCGAACGGCCTTGGAAACCTCGTATCGCGCACCGTGGCTATGGCTGCAAAGTATTTCGGCGGCACTCTGCCCGAAGAGCGCGAAGCCGGTGAGTTTGACGACGAGCTGATAGCGGAAGCTACCGCACTGTGCAGCAAGGTAGACGCTTTCATCGACCAGACTCAGATAAACAACGCGCTGGCTGAAATATTCAAGGTGGTTTCGCGCGCGAACAAGTACATCGACGAAACTACGCCATGGATACTGGGCAAGGACGAGAGCAAGAAAGCGCGCCTTGCGACAGTGCTTTACAACCTGCTCGAAACTATAAGAATAGTATCCACCCTGCTGAGCTGCTTTATGCCGACCACCATGCCTAAGGTATGGGAGCAGATAGGCGCGCAGGAGAGCGATATTAGCTACGAAAACGCAGGCAAATTCGGCGTTATGCCCGCAAACGTTACCGTTCATAAGGGCGATATAATCTTCCCGAGGATTGACGTTGAAAAAGAGATAGACGAGCTGAACAAGATAATCGGCGGACAGAGCGGCGAAGCTGAAAAGGCGGACGACGGCTTTGAGCCTGCCGAGCTTGGCGAAGAGATAACCATAGACGATTTTGCGAAGAGCGACCTGCGAGTAGCGCTTGTAAAGGCGTGCGAAAAGGTCAAGAAGTCGAAGAAGCTGCTTTGCTTACAGCTCGACGACGGCTTCGGCGGCAGACAGGTAGTATCCGGCATCGCGCAGTGGTACAAGCCCGAAGACCTCATCGGCAAAAAGGTCATAATAGTAGCAAATCTGAAGCCCGTGAAGCTCTGCGGCGTAGAGTCTAACGGCATGATATGCGCGGCGGACGCTCCTGACGGCTCGGCGAAGGTCATCTTCCCCGATCAGGATCTGCCCTGCGGCTCTAAGATAAGATAATAAAAAAGCGGGGCGAAAGCTCCGCATATGCGCCCGTAGCTCAGCTGGATAGAGTGACAGACTCCGACTCTGTAGGCCATGCGTTCGAATCGCACCGGGCGTACCATATAAAAATTGACCCGTACTTTTTACAGTGCGGGTCTTTTTTTATGAAAGATGCAGAACGTTCAGCAGGAATATCCAGCTTGTGCCGTAGTAGGCTAACACAGCTGCAAGGATAGTTACAGCAAGCAAATGCGTGCGACACCACCATGCCCAGACCGAGCAGTATCAGCAGCCAAGGCAGATGCTTTCCAGCGCAGTGGAGCTGTCCGCTGTGATAAGGTCTTTGAGGTCGATAGCCCCGCTGAACACGTTGCTTTCATCGACCACGAAAAGGGTAGAGATGTTGTCGTTTTTGCGCGCCTGACTTACCAGTGCATTCATAGCCTGCTTTACCGACATATCCTCGCCGATGATCATGCAGTTGGCAGTAATGCGGCTACCTATCTCGCCGTCGTCAAAAGACGCGATGAGCCGAAGCTCGGTGCGTATGACTTCGGAAATATCGCTGCCGTGGTAATCGTCGAGCCTGTTCATCATAGCCTTAGGCGAATCGTTTCCACTGATGATAGCCGCTATCTCATCGAGCGAGGTGATGTTTTTGAGTTCAGTATTCTTCATTGGTTTGTCCTCCGTTTCATTTTACTGACGTGAGGGACAAACGGGCATAAAAATACCCGTGCATGGGCAGGTCACGCACGGGCAGGCATATCAGATCACAGCGAACAAAATGGCAGCGCAAAGCGAAGCCCATCGGCTGTTTTCAAAAATACGCAATATCGCCAGTTAGACCTGCAACTGTTGCCTTTCGCCAATTTATCCACCTCCGTGTTGATTACTATCATTATTATAGCACGTTTCCGAGCGGTATTCAAGGTGGATTTTTGGGTTGAAATGTTACGGGGGAGTTAAATGTGGGGGACGGCGTATTGTCAGCTTAAGCCGACGCGGAGAAACTTTTCGTGACAAAAAACGACAGTTCGTTACATTCTAGCCTTATCTTTATTGACTGCGTTAATTGATAGAGTTATAATAAACAATGTAGAGGATCATTATAATTTAGGCAATGTATTATCTTTTTTCTATATAAAGAAATGTCATATATAGCGAGTAAGAACTGGCTTTTAAGCCATATGATGATAGAATGATCGCTTCTTTGGTTTGTCCGCATCGCGACGGATAAACAGGGTCAATGCCTTTTAACGGAGTGATAGTTGATGATAGTTAATCTTATAGAGCAGGATCAGATGTTTACCGTTAATCTGCCTTCCCGAGTTAAAGGTCAATTTTGGCTTTCTGACATCGACGACCACGGCAGAAAACGCGATCTTATAGGTATCGAAGCCGTAAACGGCCGCTGGCTGCTGAAAAGCAACCGCAGCGCTACTGTTCTCGACCATGATAACCGCCCTGTTTCAAATGAGTTGATCGTACATAACGGTTACTATAACGTAACGCTTTATGAAGTCGGCAAAAAGGCTTTTATTTTCGCTGAGGACGAAGCCTGCGGCGGTCTGAATTTCCGCAAATATGTGGCTACGCACGCCGTTTCGTTTTACATCGGAAGAAATCTCAATAATAATATTTTTGTCAATAATAAATTCGTTTCGGGCCGCCACGCTAAGCTTTCGTTCAACGGCGAGCGATGGTATGTTGCCGATATAAACAGCTCGAACGGAACGTATGTCAACGGCTACCGCGTTACTTCTCAAAATCTTCTCGCGGGCGACATGATATACATTATGGGGCTGAAAATAATAATCGGCAGCAGCTTTATCGCGATAAACGATCCCGATAATTCGCTGCATATCAATTCAGACAGCCTTGTGCCGTACTCTCCGCAAAGTCCTTCCTGCGAAGCCGCGCCGCGCGCCGAGCTTCCGCCTGCGGACTATTTTTATAGATCTCCGCGCTTTTACAGCGAGGCTGAGCACAAGATAATAACCATAGACCCTCCCCCACAGCGTGCGAAGGACGATGGTCTGCCTATGGCTATGATGCTCGGCCCTTCTATGACTATGGGTCTTGCTTCCGCTAGCACGGGTGCTATCTCTATGACAAACGTTATAGTAAACGGCGGCTCGATGATGCAGGCACTGCCTATGGTGATAATGTCGGGAAGTATGCTGGTAGGAACGGTGCTTTGGCCTATACTTACCAAAAAACATGAGAAGAAAGTCAAAGCGCATAAAGAAGAAGAGCGCCAGAAAAAATACCTTGAATACCTCGAGCAGGTGCGCGATGAGATAAGGCGCGCGCTGAAAGAGCAGAGCGATTCGCTGAATACAAATCTCGCCGACCTAAATAAGTGCATTTCAAGGATAGCCGAGCGTAAACCCTCGCTTTGGGAACGTATGCCTTCTCACAGCGATTTTCTGCGTATCAGGATAGGCACGGGAAATATTCCGCTTGACGCGGAGGTGAAGTGTCAGGAAAAGCATTTTACTATGGACAGCGATAACTTGCAGGACGCTATGTACTCGCTTGCTGCAGAAAAGAAAATACTCATGAACGTGCCCATTGGTCTTGAGCTTACTAAGGATAACAAGCTGGGAATATTCGGCTCATTCGGGTTTTCGTTCAACTTTCTGAAAGTAATGCTTGTGCAGATATTTTCGCTCCACAGCTACGACGAAGTGAAGATAATGATGCTTACCGACTCTTTTGACGAGAGGGAATGGAACTTTCTGAAATGGATACCCCACCTTTGGGACGATAACAAGCAGCAGCGATTTTTTGCTTCCGATGAAGAGTCGGCTAAGGAGCTTTCGGCGTACATCGAAAAAAATATCCTTACGCGTCCTGACAAAGAAAATCCGAACTATACGGCGTTTTCGCCATACTATATCATAATATCTACCAGCAAGATGCTCGCCGAAAAATGCGAGGGTCTGAAAAAGCTGATAACTTACAAAAATAATCCCGGATTCAGCGTTATAATGCTCGAAGAGGAACTTAAAGACCTGCCGAAGGAGATAAATTCGGTAATAGCGGTAACGAAAGACCGCACCAGGATATTCAATAAAAACGATACGTCTGATAAGGGCATAAGTTTTGAAAGAGATAAGATAAACGTTTCTATACTGTCCAGCCTTTCGGAGGACGCGGCAAATATTGAACTTGACCTGCGCGGCAGCGGATACACTTTGCCAGATATGATGACGTTTCTCGAGATGTTCAAGGTCGGCAAGATAGAATACCTGAACTCGCTGGTGCGCTGGAAAGAGAATAATCCGACCAAAAGTTTAAAGACCGTGATAGGCGTAGACTCTCACGGCGAGCCGTTTTACCTCGACCTGCATGAAAAATACCACGGTCCGCACGGACTTGTGGCGGGTATGACAGGCTCGGGCAAATCGGAATTTATAATTACATACATACTTTCGCTGGCAGTAAATTACCACCCGAACGAGGTAGCTTTCATACTTATCGACTACAAGGGCGGCGGACTTACGGGCGCTTTTGAAGACCCCGAGAGGGGGATAAAGCTGCCGCACTTGGCGGGAACTATCACGAACCTGGACGGCGCAGCGGTAAAAAGATCGCTGATTTCTATACAGAGCGAACTGCGCAGAAGGCAGGCTATATTCAACCGCGCGAGGAGGATCTCGGGCGAGGGCACTATGGATATTTACAAATACCAGCAGCTTTTCCGCGATAAGATAGTGGATACGCCCGTGCCGCACCTTTTCATAATCTCAGACGAGTTTGCAGAGCTGAAAACGCAGCAGCCCGAATTTATGGAGCAGCTGATAAGCGCCGCGCGAATAGGCAGAAGCTTGGGCGTGCACCTTATTCTCGCAACGCAGAAGCCCAGCGGCGTGGTAGACGACCAGATCTGGAGCAACTCGCGTTTCAGAGTGTGCCTTAAAGTGCAGGAAAAAGCGGACAGCCAGGACATGATAAAGTGCCCCGACGCCGCCGAGCTTTCGCAGACCGGCCGCTTTTACTTGCAGGTCGGCTTCAACGAGCTTTTTGCGTTGGGTCAATCGGCGTGGTGCGGAGCGGATTATCTGCCTACCGACGAGATGGAAAAGCAGGAAGACCCCGCTATACAGGTAGTAGACAACCTCGGCAGAGTTGTCATGAACGTAAAGCAGGCGAAAAAGAATGAGAAAAAAGTGCACACCGCGAAGCAGGTAGTCGCGATAGTGAAGTACCTCTCAGACCTTGCCAAAGAAGAAAAGATCAACGAAAGACCTCTTTGGCTCGACCCGATACCCGCTAAGATCTACCTCGACGACATCGAAAAGAAATATCACCGCGGCAAAGACGGCATAAAGCTGGAGCCGGTGATAGGCGAGTACGACGACCCCTTCAACCAGCGGCAGAGCATACTAACCCTGCCGATCTCAGAGCTGGGCAACTGCCTTATCTACGGCGCGGCGGGCAGCGGAAAGACCACGCTTATGACCACCATCTGCTGCGGATTGATAAAGAACCACACACCCGACGAGGTTAATATTTACATCATAGACTTCGGCTCGCAGACGCTGAAAGCCTTTGAAAAAGCCCCGCACGTCGGCGGAGTAGTGCTATCCTCTGATGAGGAAAAGCTAATAAATCTACTGAAAATGCTGCTGAAAGAAACTGAGCGCAGAAAGACGATGTTCTCAGAATACGGCGGCGATTTTAAAGCTTACTGCAAAAATTCGGGGCACACGCTGCCGAATATACTGGTGGCGCTGAATAATTTCCCTGCCTTTGCCGAGCAGTATGAAGAGCTTGTTGAAACATTCAACCTGCTGACGAGGGACGGCATAAAGTACGGAATATACTTTCTCGCGGCGGTGGGAAGCGTGAACGGTATCCGCTACAAGACTGCGCAGAATTTCAAGCAGGTGCTGACATTGCAGCTAAACGACACGCTGGATTATTCAGTGGTGCTGGGAAAGACCGATGGACTTGTGCCGACTGCCTGCAAGGGCAGAGGACTTGTGCGGGCGGGCGGCTTGTACGAATTTCAGACGGCTTTCTGCACCGAAGCAGAGGACGAATTTGACTATATCAAAGATTTCTGCGAAAAGCAGGCTGAGCAGACGAAGCTTAGAGCCATGCCTATACCTATACTGCCGAAGACCGTTGACAGCGCAGCGGTAAGCGCGGCACTCGACGGACTACGCAGTCTGCCTGTCGGAATATCGAAGAAAACGCTCGATATTATGACGGTGAATCTGCAAACGCGCGTGCTTTTCGCGGCGGCAGCGGCGGATGCTATGCTGCTTTCGGGATTTGCGGCGGAGTTTGCAAAGCAGTGCTCGAAAGTTTGCAGCGTGTTCTTTATCGACGCTCACAGCAGCTTCGGCACTGAGGCGAATATCGACGGCGTTAACGAGATAAATAGCGGCTATGACGAATTTGCCGAAGAGCTTTTTGCCGAGATGGTAAAGCGAAACAATACATATAAAGACGCAGGAATGGATCTGCACTCGCTAGATGATCTTGACGAGAGGGTATACATAATATTCGGCGTGAAAAAATTCTTTGAGCGGCTGGGAACGGAAGCTTTGAAGCAGTTTAAGCTGCTTATCGAAAAGTGCGAGCCCTGCTATAAGATAAAGTTTGTGATACTCGATGAAGCTTCCGCATTCTCAAACTTCTCGTTCGACGAGTGGTATAAGCGGCATATCTCGGTATACGACGCACTTTGGGTAGGCGACGGCGTAACAGACCAGTATCTGTTTAAGATAAGCAAGCTTACCAACGAGCTGTATAAAGAGATCGGCGGCGAATACGGCTATCTGATAAACAGAGGAAAGCCGGTACTTATCAAACTGCTGACCGACGGCGAGAAAAGGGAGGAATGATCTTTTTGAAAAAGATACTTACCGAGATCTACGTTCCGGCTATCGGCAGAACGTTTGATATATTCATACCGTCTGAGCAGCCGATGTATATCATTCTCGACCTGATAAAAAAAGCGGTCTACGAGATCTCAGAGGGACTTTTCGTTCCCGACAAAAACACCGCAATCTGCTACCGCGACGACGGCACAATACTGAATATTGACAAGACAGTTTATGAGCTGCGTATAAGAAACGGCTCAAAACTGATGTTGATATAAAAACGGCAGACCTCACGCTTTTGGGTGACGGAATGTCAAAAAAACGCGCATTGCGCAAAAAAATATAGGAGGTAAACACAATGGCAAGAAACATTGAGGTAACACCGGAAATGCTCACCACCGCAGCAGCGAGCATAGAAAGCATGGCCGGAGATTACAAGACCCAGTACGAAACGCTTTACAAGGAAACATCGAGCATGGCTTCCACCTGGAGCGGAAAGGACAACCAGAGCTACATCAGCCAGATCGAGGGCTTTAAGGACGACCTTGAGAAGATGTACAAGCTGATGGGCGATTATGCTGAGTTTTTGAGGACCGCTGCTAAGGCATATCAGGATACTCAGGACGCTGTTACTACAGAAGCCAAGAATCTTTTGAACTAAAAAGGGGAGGTAAGTTTAAATGGCTGATTCTATCAAGATTTCGACACAAGTGCTCTTAGATACTGCTACTAAGGTAAGAAACTGCAACACAAATATGGACGCAAAGCTTCAGGACATCATGAAGACCATGAAAGACCTCGACGCTACATGGAAGAGCGACGCTGCTACCGCTATCATCGCTAACATGAACGCCCTTCAGCCCGAATTCGAGCGCTATAAGACAATAGTTGAATCCTACGCAAAATTCCTCGAAAAATCCGCTCAGTCTTACGAGCAGACCGAACAGAGCGTACAGACCTACGCTGACCAGTTCAAATAATCATAAGCAAAACAACTCTTGACTCGGGCGGCGTCCGAAAGAACGCTGCCCTGGCTTTGAAAAAAACTGACTTATATCAGATAATTATATATTTTACATACGAAATAAAAGATCATAGGACGGAGGTTTTTTATGAAAAAATTTGTGGCGGCGGCTACTGCTGCAGTACTCTCGTTTACTACCATGGCATCTCTGGCTGCCTGCGGGAAAAAGGACATTCAGAAGCTGACCAACGCTCAGTGGCTCAGCATGATAAACCAGTCTTTCGGCATGAGCGGCTACACTGAGGAAGAGCCGTATTTTGAGAATATCAGCAGCGACAGCCCTTATTTCAGCGACGTGCAGACGGCTACCGAGTGGAACGTTATAGACGCTTCCGAAGATTTCGACCCCGAGGACACGCTTTCTTGGGGCGAAGCTTATGTAACGCTTGTAAACGCGGGCGAATTTACAGACGAAAAAGCTTCTGATATGGATAAGATAAAGTACGGTATAGCCAACTTCGGCGTGGAGTCCAGAACTTACTGGAGAAACAGAGATATTAGCGCCGAGGACGCTATAAAGATGCTCAGCACCGCGCAGGAAAAGTGGGCGGGACATACTTACACCGACGATGAAAAGGTAGAAAAGGTGAAGTACTCAGAGGGCGTAGTTGACCTTACCACTGACGACAGCCCCGTTGAGCAGTATTCCATCAACGGAAATATAGTTTCCATTCCCTCGATGCAGGATCTCGGCGACGGAACTACTTCCACTGTTTCTCAGGAAGACCTAGGCATAAAGAGCGGCGACGTTTACGTTCTTCCCGCAAACGGCACATATCTTGGCGACACAGCCTGCCGTGCGGAAAACGTGTATGAGGAGAACGGCGAGATAAAGATAGAGAATTCCGAAGAGGATCTCGACCTTTACGACATCGCAGAAGAGATACAGCTAAAAGAAACGATGGAGCCTACCATGGAAAACTGCGTTGTGTACGACGGCAACGGCGAAGTTATCTCGGTAGGAAACAATATTTCGCCCGAAGTAACGGCAGAGATGAACAGCGCTCAGCCCACTCTCGACGATCTGACCAATAAAAACGACGGGAAGGATATGTTTGAGAGCACGAAGTTTGATGTTTCACACTCGTTCGATATAGGCGACGGCTGGAGCGTTGATCTGAAATACGGCGTGAACGGAAAGCTTGACCTAGCGGCAAATGTAAAATATAAAAAAGAGAGCGAAAGCAAAAAGCAGGCTTTCAATTTCAGCGCAGGTTCTGCACTGAACGATTTTAAAGTTACAACAGACGTAGACTATAAGTGGTTTTCGCTCAACTCGGCGGAAGTTAAGGTGGACTATAAGCAGACCCAGACCTATAAAGCTGATGTTTCAACAAGCGGAAAGTGGACGGGCGCGCCCGATAACAACAGAAACACCAATTTCCTCAAAAACTTAAAAAAGAGCATAGTAAAGGACATAAACGCCGACGGCGCAAAAACTATCGCCAGCCGCAAGACCCTGCACATTGCAAGCCTTGATATATATAACGCGGGCATTGCTAAGGTCTGCCTTGATGTAAACTTTGAGATAAAGGTAGACGGCTCGATAGAGCTTACGATAACTGAGGTCGGCAGCAAGGGCGTTTCTTACAAAAACGGCAAGCTCAGACTCATAAATACCTCTAATAAAGACCGCGCTTTTAAGGCTCAGGCGAGCGTAGAAGCTACTATGAAGATCGGCCCTGCGCTTTACGTTATGGGACTCAAAAAGAAGATACTCGGCTTTGACCTTAAAGTAGGCATAGGCGGAAAATACACAGGCGTTCTGCATATGGCGGACCCCGATATGGTATTGATAGAAGAAACGAGCGGTACAGACTTGCCGCCGACGGCTACGCCGCTGCTGGTCGGGCTGACTATCCCGTTCGACGCTTCGGCTATTGAAGACCTTGCAAGAATGAAAGGCGGAACGTATAACGGAAGCGGAACAGTTTCACTGCACATAGACTCTTGCAGCGAGGTAACGCTGTACTTTATCCTTGGCGTGGAATTCAGCACTGACTCATATGCAAGCGACCTTCTCGGTTCAAAGATCAGCTTCTCGGGCGAGATACTTTCGGAAAAGAATGCGAGATTTGCGACAGTGCATTGCGATAACGGAGTAATGTCGGGCGTAGTGCTGGGCAATGAGGGTACGAACCTTTGCACTCTCAAATATAAAGACTTCGACGGCAAGGACGCAGACAGCTCGGCCGACGACAGCAGTACCGACAGCAAGAGCAATGACAGCTCGGCTAAGAGCAGCTCTGACAGCGAGGATACCAGCAGCAACGAGATCGCGCACGGCGAGAAGCTCAATATAATGCAGCTCAAGACAATAATCGATCCGGGCGAAACTACCGCTATCATAATCCAGCAGCTTCCTTACGGCTATGAGATGAGCGATATTCAGTTCTCTTCCGACGACCCAGATATTGTTACCGTAAACGGTTCAGGAGAGATAACGGCTGTCGCTTCGGGCAACGCGCTTATCACGATAAAGACTTCCGACGGCAAAAATATGGCGTATGCGGCAGTCACTGTAACTGATAGTCACAATACATCTGCGGCGTAATATTTAAAAATCATAACATAATATATGGAGCATCATATGAATAAGATCGATCTGGAATTTTTGAAAAAAGAAATTACTGGTGGTATGAACACCAAAGTACCGTTGTTTTTCATTATAGTTTTTGGTGTAGTGATAGCAATGATGCTGGTCGGCTCGGTCAATTCTCCGCACGACGTTAAGGTCGCGATTTGGGGAATCAGCGCCGGGCTGGTACTGGTGTGCGTGGTGATATGCGGTATATTGCCGCTCCTCAGCCACAAGAAAAATTCAAACGAGCTTCGTCCCGAGAATATTAGGGTGAAAAAGCGTGTTGCGGTAGAAAAATATATCTCAAACGACGACCACTGGGTAGCCTTTAAAGGCGAGAAGAACGACCGCAGGGTAACGAACCAGCTTTATTACCGCGAGTTCGCACCCGGCCGCGAATTTTACATAATCAGCCGCGTGCAGATGAAAAATGGCAGAGAAACGGAAAAGCTGATAGGTATTTACCCCGCCGATGTTTACACCATCGACACTAACGAAATATTTGTTGAGAGGAGCTGATCTGAAATGGGGATAAACGTATCTGACGCATACGGGCGCGCTTACGATATTTCCCTTGAAACGGAAAGCCTGCGTGCGGTGCGCAGGGCGCTGGTTTCATACAGCGGCGATATTTCGGTCAGTTGGTCGGCTAGGGAAACGCAGTACATACTCGCCGCTCTGGAAAGCGCGATAAATAAGCTTGACAGCGCCGCGGCTGAGATGGAAGGCATATGCTCAGACGTAAAAAGGGCGGCGCAGGATATACGTCAGGAAGAGATACAGCGCAAAAGGGAGCGGATAGCGGGCGCACGCAGGGCTTTGGATAACGCCGAGAACAGCGTTCGCACGCTTGAAGAGAAAAAAGATCTGCTCACGCAGGAGCTTGCGGCTTTGGCTGCCCAAAATGCAGATATATCGGCTATCACGGCGGAAATAGAAGCCGCCGACAGCGAGCTTGCCGAAGCGAAACAGATAGAGGCAAGCTGCCGCACCGCTTATTACAATGCTCAGAGGAATGATTAAATTTGAACAAAATAAAACTGGAAAAGAAATCAAAAGGCACACGCATAATAATCTCGAGCCAAAAGGGGCAGCAGCTAAAGCAAAACGAGATAGACCTGATAAATCAAAACAAGCCTAACTGCCTGCTGAAAATGAGCGTTATCAAAAAGCCTTCAAAATTCAGGCTGATCTACGACGTTACGGGTTATGTAGACCTTGCGACCTATCTTTCAACGCCTGTGAACAAGATAAAATTTGCAGACATGATAAAGAAGATACTCGATAACAAGGAAAAGGTGCAGAAGGTCTGCTTCGACCTTAGCGGCATACTGCTCAGCCCGCAGTACATAATGGTGAACCCGCACACGCTCAGCATCAGCTTTACCTATGTTCCGATACAGTTTTTTGAGGGCTATTTTGACCTGCGCGGTTTTCTGCTCGGGCTGATAGACATCACCAATTTCGACCTCAATGAAGACAGCTCGTATATTCAGGAGTACATAAGGATACTGAATAAAGGAGCGGTTTTCTCGACATATGAGCTTCAGCAGTATGTCGAAAAGCTTCTCAGCGCGCAGAAGCCTGTGAACAAGCAGCTTGTATGCCCGCACTGCGGAATGAAAATATCTTCCGACTCAAACTATTGCGGCTCGTGCGGAAATAAGATAACGAACTGCGCTGAAAAAGATTCGGGAAGCACATATATCCCGCCGACCGACCATTTCAGCAGCGATAAGTCAGAAAAGAAGAGCGCGGTGCAGAAACAGAAGATAACCCCTCAGCCGCAGAATGTTCCGCAGCCGACTCCTCAGCCTGAATCTCAGCCAAAGCAGACCAAGAACCGCACCGTTGTGCCCGTTTCGATAAGACCTACGGTAAATTCGCGGACTATACTTGTAAATCCCGATATAGACCCGAATTATCAGCAGGGAATAGCGCCGATGCCGCAGCAAGAGCCTGATCTTGACGATGAAGAGATGGGAACGACCTTGCTCAAGAAAAATACGGCGGCAGAAATCACTGCGGCGTACCTTGTAAGAAAAAGCACCGGCGAGGAGATCTGCGTAGACAAGCAGGAATTTACCGTGGGTCACAGCAAGACTAACGATTACCGCATTACGGACAACACGGCTGTCAGCCGCCGACATCTGAAAATAGTGAATGAGGGCGGGGGTTTTTACGTTTACGACCTCGGCTCTACTAACGGCACGTTTATAAACGGCAGAAAGATAACGCCGAACCTGCCCGCTGAGATAACTGACGGCAGCACCGTTACCATTGCCGACGAAAACTATAAATTTGAGATCAGGTGAGGAGAGCGAAGATGAAATTCAGATTTGCATACTCTACCGATGTAGGAATAAGAAAAAAGACCAATCAGGACAGCCTTTGCATATCGGAAGCGAGCACGCCGCAGGGCGATGCAATAATGGCGGCGGTCTGCGACGGAATGGGCGGACTTATAAAAGGCGAGCTTGCCAGCAAGACGATAATCGAGGCGCTGGAAAGCTGGTTCGCCGATGAACTTCCGAAAATATTGAGAAAGAGCGACCCTGCCGAAGAAGCGCTGAACTCATGGTACGAGCTTATATGCAGGGAAAACGAGCGGATACTCAGCTACGGCAAAAAATACTCGATGCAGTTGGGCTCTACGGTAACGGTTATGATAATATTTCCCGACGGCAGGCTTGCTATGGCGCACGTCGGCGACAGCAGACTTTACCGAATGACCGACAGCGAGATAACTCAGCTTACCGAAGACCAGACATTCGTGGCGAGGGAGATAGCCGCAGGCAGAATGACGCCCGAAGAGGCGGAGAACGACCCGCGCAAAAATGTGCTTTTGCAGTGCGTGGGAGCTACGGAGAAAACTCTGCCGCAGTTTTTGATAAGCGAAGCAAAGGCGGGAGAAAGCTACCTTTTATGCTCTGACGGTTTCAGACACAAGATCAGCGAAGATGAGATGCGCGGGCTTCTCTCTCCGCGTTTCTGCATTTCAGAGGATAAAATGCGCGAGGGGCTTACAAAGCTGATAGAGCTGAATATGACGCGGCGCGAGAGCGACAACATAACAGCGCTGCTGGTAAATACTATATGATACATCAAGAAGGGTAAAATACACTATGGCTTCAATGGGCGAGATACTCGACGGAAAATACGAGATACTTACTGAGATAGGAAAGGGCGGAATGTCCAAAGTATACCTCGCAAGAGATATACGCCTTAATAAACAGTGGGCGGTAAAAGAAGTCGAGAAAAATGCTAGGGATAGGAACAACAAAATAGTAGTTCAAAGCGCCATCGGCGAAGCGAATATGCTGAAAAAGCTTGACCACCCCGCTCTGCCGAGAATCGTAGATATTATCGACAACGGCAAGGTGATATGCGTTGTAATGGACTACATAGAAGGCGTCCCGCTGAGCCGTGTGATAAAAGAAAAGGGCGCGCAGCCCGAGGACGCGGTCATCGACTGGGCAAAGCAGCTCTGCAACGTGCTCGACTACCTGCACACGCGCGAAAAGCCGATAATCTACCGTGATATGAAACCTGCGAACATAATGCTACAGACCGACCATTCGGATAAAGACCACCCCTACGGCAGGATAAAGCTTTTCGATTTCGGAATAGCGCGCGAGTATAAGGAGAACAAAACCGGCGACACCGAGTGCATGGGCACAAAGGAATATGCCGCCCCCGAGCAGTTCGGCGAGATGGGTCAGACCGATGCGCGCACCGATATTTACTGCCTTGGCGCTACGCTTTACCATCTGGTAACGGGGCATACATTCGTGGAAAATTTCAAGCCGATAAGAAGCTGGGACCCTCAGCTCTCAGTGGGTTTTGACGAGATACTTACCAAATGCACTCAGCGCGAGAGGGAGAACAGGTATCAGTCCTGCGCAGAGCTGATGTACGCCCTCGACCACTACAAACAGTGGGGCAACGAATACCGCAGATCGCAGAAAAAGAAGCTGGGAGTATTCGCAGCGCTTTTCGCCTGCTCGATATTATCGCTGGGGCTGGGCTTCGGCAGTTTGGGTATGAGGACGCACACCAATAACCTCGACTACGAGCAGAACATGACCCGTGCGAAAAATGAAGCGCTGGTGGAAAATAAGATAGGGTATTACGAAAAGGCGATAGACATAAAACCTATGAATATCGAGCCATACATAAACATGATCGAGGCTTACAAAGAAGACGCCGATTTCAGTACCGATGAAGAGCAGCAGTTCAAAAGCTGCATAAACAGTAACCTCGTAGAGCTGAAAAAGCAGAGCGATTACTGGAAGGTGGCTTACGAAACGGGCAAGCTTTACTGGTACTGCTACGGCTACGGCAAGACCGACGACTCGGATAATCAGATAACGCGAATGAAAGCGGCGGTAGAGTGGTTCAACGACGTGGTGCAGTACGGCGATAAAAACAGCGATGAATACAAAATATCGCTCATCTACCGCGACATAGGCATTTTCAACCGCGACATCACGCTAGACATCGAGGAAGCTTCCGACAAGGGCAAGTACGCGCCCTACTGGGAAAACCTGCGGTCTATGGCGGAGCAGGTGAACGGTGAAGATCAGGAGATAGTTCAGCTGGAGCTTTACCGACTGATAATGAACTCGATAGAGAATTACTCGAGAAAATTCAAGGCAGACGGCATAAAGCAAGACGATATGCTGGCGGTGTACGATACAGTATGCGAAAAGCTGGAAGCGCTGAATACCAATTCTGACAAGACGGACGAGCTGAAAGCGCAGCTTATCGGCAGAAAGCAGACCGTGCGGCAGTCGATAGACAGCGCATACAGAGATGGGGAGTAACGGAAGATTATGAGTGCTGAAACATGGTTTATTATCGCGATAGTGCTGTTCGTGATGGCGGGACTGCTGCTCGCGGCGGCGATAATAGTATTTTTCGCTTTAAAGATCCCCGAGATAATCGGCGAGCTTTCGGGCAGAAATTACGCTAAGGAACTAAAGCGCATGCGCGAGGAAGCTGCTAACCCCGTTCCGAAATTCGTGGCTTTTGAGGGCGGTACTACGGAAACGAGCGGCTCTTTCAACCTGCAAAATATCTACACGAAAAACATGAAGAGCGGCGAGCCTGAAAGGCCGAACATAAGAAGAGAACGCCGCGACGAGCCGAATTTTGAAGCTCCGCCTACCTCGGCGTATATGAATGAGGGCGCGGAGATAAGCAGTTATCCTCAAACTTCGCATATAGGCGATGCTGTTGAGGAGGCCGCGGCGTATGAGGATATGCCGCGCGGTACTGCGCATATCGGCAAGATAGGATCGGCGGGTGTAAATGCTGAGTACGTCGATGATGAACAGCCAACGGGCGTTCTTACTGACAATTCGCAGCAAGACGATGGCGAGCAGCTTACCAGCGTGCTTAGAGAAGACAGCGAACAGCTTACAGGCGTGCTGAATGAAAATCTGTATGATGAGGACGAGCAGCCTACCGATCTTTTGAGAGAGCCGGACGATATAACTTCTGAGCTTTCAAAACCGACCGACGGGGGGCAGGGCTTTACCGAGATATTTACAAGCACCGGCGACGATGACGACGGCGGTTTCGTGATAACGAGGTCTGTAAAGGAAGTACATACCGAAGAGGTGATCGCGTAAATGAAGCTTTTTAAAAGCGCACTCGTCTGCACGGTGATCTCTTCAGCCGCGATAGTGCTGATACCGCTGGAAGAGATCTCGACAAGCTGGGAAAATGCCATGCGGTTTGCCGTGCCGATAATATTTTGGGCGGGGCTTGCGGCGGAGCAGATACTCTTCGGGATATGCCGAAAAAGCATAGGCGCTGCGGAAAAGCCGAAAAAGAACAAGTCTTTTACAGCGGCGTGCACAGCGTTTGCGGTACTGCTGGCGGCTTTCATCGTGATGTCGGCGGCAAATATCGGCGCGAATGCGGCGCAGTTTGTAGTTTTGTCACTTTTAGTGCTTTCGCTGAGGTGCATATTTATCTTCAGAGGAAAGTGCTTTAGATATTATTCTGAAATAAAAGATATGAAAAAATTCGGCAAGAGAGATCTCGCCGAAAAGGAAAGGGAAGTTGATGATATATGAGTTATTCAGCGAAAACGACGGCTTCTAGGGCTGCTGCGGGAACTATGGCGGCTATATTTGCGATGAGCGCTTTTTCGTTCGACCAAGCGTTTATTTCCGCTTCGGCGGAGAGCCTTGCCGCTTACACAGTAAAATTTACAAATTCAAACGGCGACTTGCAGGACGTTGACGGCGTAAAGGTAACTCTTACCTCCGCCGCCGACCCGAATGTAAAGGCGGAGAGCACCTCTGAGGACGGCAAAGCGGTATTTGAAAACTTTGCCGAAAGCGGCGCTGAGTATAACGTGACGTTTGATTTCACAGGCGTTTACGGCTTTAAGGAGCTGGAGAGCAGCACCATAACCGTCGACGGCGACAGCTGGTCGGCGGTGATAGAGGCTTTGCCGAAATACACTGTTTCGGGCAAGGTGGAGCTGAAAGATCTCGATAAGCTGGATAACAGCGTATCGCCGCTGATGAGCTACTGGGGCTACGGTCACGGCAATGCGGACGAGCCTGAAAAGGTAACTATCGGCAATGACGGCGGTTACAGCTACGAGGTCTACGGCGGATATGATTACAGCTTATCAGTATCGGCGGGCAAGGAATACGAATTTAAAACAGTAGTGAAAAACGTTTCGGCAGATACCGAGAATGACGATTACACGCTGGAGTTTGCCACATATTCGCTAAAGCGCGCGGTAAACGGCACAGGCGGCGGAATAACTTTTGACCTGAAGGACGATAAGGGCGAATATCAGCCGATAGAGGAGGACGATATTGCTGACGATACCATTTCGGTGAACGCTGCGAGCAAGGTGCGCGTGAACGTGAATGCCGATGATACATACGCTATAAAGTCGCTCAAGATCGGCGGCAGCGAGATAGCGGACGCTGAGGGCAAGAGCGAGTACACGGCAGAACTTTCGGGCATTTGCGATAACACCGATATAGAGGTAGAGTTCCAGAAAAAGATATACACGGTGACGTATGTCATTGGCAAAAACGGCAAGCTTTTGAAGCAGGAGAGCGACGATGCTTCGAGCGGCTGGGTAGAGATAAAAAGCGGCGATAAGTCGGAGGAAGCAGGCTCTTCCGTAACGCTGAAAGCAGAAGCAGGCAGCAATTACCATATCAATGAGTTTAAGGTGGACGGCGCTGACCGGATCTCTGCTGACGACAGAGCGGAAAAGAATTCGCCAAAAACTTTTGAACATAAAATCGACAAAATCAAAAATAATGTTACGGTAGAAGTCAGCTTCGTTATAGATGAGTTTGACATCGCTATCGACAATGGCGAGGGCGGCAGCGTTAATGGCAGCACCGCCGCGAGCACGCTGACCGTTGATTATGACGCGTCACCCGTGCTGGAGATCACTCCCGATAGCGGAAAGCACATCGCGAGCGTAACTAAGAAATACACCGAGATAGTTCACAACGATGAAACCGGCACAGACGAAGAAAATGCCATCGAAGAGCCGCTGGAGTATACGGAAAATGATAAGTCATCTAATGGCTACACTCTTACACTGGAAAATGTAACGTATGATTTTACGGTAGAAGTTCGCTATGCGGACGATGAAACTAAGACCGAGGCTGAAATACCCGCGGGCGTATCCAGTAATCTGGAAGAGCTTGTTAAAAAGGGTCGCAAAGATGAGGCTGACAATACATACTATCTGCCAGCCGATGAAAATAACAGAGCGAAGTTTTCTTACAGCAGAGATGACAGCGACGATGAGGTTTACGGCATTGCTGTAAATAAAAAGCTTAGCGATAGAAATTCTAAAGACGTGACCATAGAAAGCGGCACGGAGATAAAAACCATTTCGCTGTACTATGACCAGCAGTGGCATAATTATGAGCTTGCTAAGCCGATAAAGATCGTTTATGACGGCGCAGCGCCGGCAATAATCGTTGAAAAAAAACCTAATGTCAAGTGGACTACCGAGCAAAAAGTCACTATCACAGCTACTATAACGGACAACGCCGGCGGCAGCGGCGTTAAGCCCGAGTCGGTGACGATAAAGGGCAATGGTGAAAACGATATTGTCGAACCTATGACCCCTGATGGCGATAAGTGGACATTTGTAACATCTGATGAGCAGGATAAGATCTACACGATAACGGCAACGGACTATACCGGCAACTCTAATTCAAAAAATGTTACAGTAGGTATAGACAGAAAAGCTCCGAAGATAAGCGATGCAGCTTTAAGCGGCGATAGCATCGTTTACGGCAAAGATACTATACAGTCAAACTCTAATGTGACCATAAGCGTTTCGGCAGATGATGATAACAGCGGCGTAAACGAAATAAAGCTTTACGCGGTGCTTGATAAAGATCTGACAAATGCAGATAGTATGATAGAAATCAGCGACGGCAAGGCAGAAAACGGCTCAAAAACATTCGATATATCGCCTAATCTTTTTGACGGAAAGGAATATGGCGCTATCTCTTTCTATGCGGTTGCTCAGGACAATGCAGGCAATGTTTGCAAAAATACTTTGCTTGAGTTTGAAAATAGCGGAAAAACATATACTGATTTTATACTATCTACAAATAGCAGCATAATAACCGATATAAAAGCGAATCACGGCGAGCAAAACAGCTGGTATAATGAAAAAGAAAAAGCGGTAGGCTTTGATTTGAGCTGGAACAGCGCCAAGTTTGATATAGGGGATGTTAAGATATATATAAACGACAAGACTATCAGAAATGGCAATGACGAAAATGCGGCGGCAGACGATAGCGAAAGAGCAGAGTGGCAGGCTTTTCTCAAAAAATTCACAGATGCCTGCGGCAATAACAGCGCGGCTCAGACGCATAAGCTTACCCTTACTGCCGATGAGCTGGTAAACAGCGGCTATCTTAACGACGGCAAAAACACCGTGAAAATTAGCGTGGAAAACACAATTGGGGTAAAAAGCGATAAAAAATACACTTTCTATATAGATAAAACAGACCCTGAGATCACGGCGATAACATTTAATAATGAGGACAGCACAGTTAAAAAGGTAATAAACTTCCTCTCATTCGGATATTTCTTCAATAACGAAGTTAACGTAACTGTATCTGTAAAAGACGAAAACGCTTCTTCGGGTATCAACAGCGTTAAAATGACGTACACCGATACTAAAGGAAAATCAATTGAAAAAACTGCGGGTGTGAATGATGAAGGCGTGGCTGTTTTCACACTTCCCGAAGAGCAGATAAAAGACGAGAAGGTATATCTCAACAGTGGTCTGACATTTGTGGCTTATGATAATGTTGAAAATGAATCAGAACAACTTGCTCCTGAGAACGGCGATCTCATGATAGAGAACATCAAGCCTGAGATAACTGTTGATCTGCCTGAAGCATATGGGAATGCAAATGAAAATACTGACAAGGGCGGCAACTGGTACAACAGCGATGTTGAAATGAAAACTACCGTTAAGGATAAGAATTCCGGCATCAATTCGGTGAACGTTGAGCTTTTCAAGGGCAAGGCTGACGACAATGCAAAGGCGTTCAAAGCAGAAGAATACGCTGAAGCAAACGGCAAGGTCGCAAAGGTCGAAAAGAGCTATACTGAAAATATCGCTAAGACCGACGAGGACGGCGAGTATACGTTCAAGGTAAAGGCTTTGGACAATGCAGGAAATGAAAGCGTTTCGACGCACACTGTATATAAGGACACCAAGCCTGCCGAGATAACTGATTTTGAATTTATCACAAACGGATATAAGGACGGCTATGAGGACGGTCATACGCCTTTCAACGGCGTTATCCCCACGCTTTACGGCTACTATTTCAAGGAGGACGCTACTGTAAGGATAAAGGCTGAGGACAGCGGCTCGGGCGTAAATCTCATCTACTACAAGCTGGAAAATATCAACGATAAAGATCACCCCGAGGGCGGCTCTGCACCGGCAAACAAGGATGGATATATAGACATCACCGTAAAAGCGGGCTTTAAGGGACAGATCTCGGCATACGCTACCGATAACGCTGGCAACAACGAAGTAAACTACAAGACCCCGAACGGCACGGTAGTTGAAACTCAGCAGCAGCATGAGAACGAGGGCGCGCACATCGCGATCTCAAGACCCTCACCTGTTTCGACCACGAACAGCGGCGATCCGCTTTACGCAGGCTCGGTTCCCGTGACCATCACCGTAAGCGATATGAACTCGGGTATCAGAGATATAAACTGCACCATAAACGGAAGCCAGATAGGCACTTCGATACCCAACAGCATCGGCGAAGCAGAGTACGGCGGCTGGAAAGTGCTCGAAAGTCAGGACAACCTCATCTACAAGATGGAAAAGACCGTGACTGTAAGCGAGAACATAAACAATATCCCTGTAGTGGTAGAACTTACCGACCGCTGCGGAAACACCAGCCATTCCGAGGATTCTTTCAGCATCGACACTACAAAGCCGAGCATAGAGATAACTTGGGACAACACCCAGCCCGACTCGGATAACAAGGATTTTTACAACAAGAACCGCACGGCGACTATTACAGTTACCGACAGAAACTTCTCCGGCTCAGACCTTGTGCTGAATATCTCGAATACTGATTATTCCGTACCCTCGGCAGGTTCATGGACATCCAGCGGTGAGGGCGACAGCATGAAGCACACCACTACCGTTACATTCTCGGCAGACGGCGACTACAAATTCTCGGCGTACTGCTTTGACAGGGCGGGTAACAGATCTAACGAGGCGAAAACGCCCGACTTTACGGTAGATAAAACGCTCCCTGTTATCAGCGTTTCATACAGCAGCTCAGACGAGGACGCCACCGACTGTTTCTCAGCCGACAGAACGGCTACCATAACCGTTACCGAGCACAATTTCCAGGAGTCGAGAGTAAGCATAACCGGTACGGCGACCAATGGCGGCGCAAAGGTGAAGTTCCCCGAAGCTTCTAAGTGGAAGCAGTCGGGCGACAAGTACACCGCTACCATCAAGTACACCGACGAAGCGCTTTATTCGTTCGCGATAAGCGTAAAGGACAAAGCGGGCAACGAAAGCGCGAAGTACGAAAAGAACAGCTTCACAATCGACAAGACCGCCCCGCAGATAGTGTTCACAGGCGTAAAGGATAAGTCCGCAAACAACGGCGAAGTAGCCCCGATAATCACCATGACTGATACGAATTACGATGACAGCACGGTGCAGATCTCGCTCAGCGGCGCTAACAACGGCGAGGTTGAGTACCCCGGCAACTTTGGCAAGACAAAGGGCGGACAGGTATACACCTTTGAAAACTTTGAGAAGAAAAAAGAGATCGACGATATTTATACGCTTTCCGTAAGCGTTACCGACCTTGCGGGCAACACGGCTTCGGGAGCTATAAGCTTCTCGGCGAACCGTTTCGGGTCGGTATACACCATCGACGATTCTACTAAAGAGATACTGGGCAAATACATCAACGAGGAAAGAAACGTTATCGTGAAAGAAACCAACGTTGACGAGCTTGTTGACAGCAGCATCAACGTAAAAGTAATAAAGAACGGCTCGCCCTCAGATCTTGCAAAGGACAGCGGTTACACGCTGGGTCACGAAGGCGGCAATGGCGAATGGAGCGTTTACACCTACACGGTAAAGGCTTCGCAGTTCAAGAACGACGGCAGCTACGGTGTATCCATATTCTCAAACGACAAGGCGGATAACGAAAACGACACGGCTGAGGAAAAGAACAACGCTGAGATAGCTTTTGGTATCGACAAGACCGCGCCGATAATCGTGCCCGTAGACATCAAATCAGATGAAACGTACAGCGACGAAGTAAAGAACGTAAAGATAGAGATAAGCGACAACCTCGTGCTCGACACGGCTGAGGTAATGCTGAACGGCAAGAAAATAGACTGCGAGATACAGGGCGACACCTTTGATCTGAAAGTACCCGAGAGCACTAAGCGCCAGAACATTTCGATAACGGCGACCGACTCAGCAGGAAACAAAGCGCAGATGAAGATCTCAAACTTCCTCGTATCCTCGAACGCATTTGTACGCTGGTACAACAACACGCCGCTCTTCATCGGAACGATAATCGGCGCAATAGTGCTGATAGCGGCGATAGTAATGCTTTTCGTATTCTTTAGAAAAAAGAAGCTTTAAGGCAAACAATAGCGGGGCGCACGCCCGGAAAGGAAAAAAACGATGTGGTATCCTGAATTTACAATAATATACATTCTGCTGTTTGTAGCAGCGGCGGTGGCGATTGCTTCGCTGGTGCTTGTGATAATCGTATTAAAGAAGCTCTCAGACGTAGAGATCACGCTGAGCACAATGAAAAAGTACAGAGATTTTAGTCCTGCAGCGCCCACTGCGCAGGGCGAGATCCCTCAGCCGCAGAACCGCAATGTGATATTCTGCAAAAACTGCGCTAACGAGTACGACGCTTCGCTTTCATTTTGCCCGAATTGCGGCGCACGCAGATAAGAGGCAGATATGGCGGCAAAGAAGGAGGCGAAGAAAATGGGCAGGATAAAGATAAACATAGGCAATGTTGTATCTGCATCGGCGAACGTAAAGAATGCAGGCAGCAGGCTAAGCTCTGTCCGCGGCTCATTAAACTTCACGAGCGGCAGCCTTGACTGGCAGATAAAGCAGTGGTACGGCATAGAGGGACGCATATCCTCAGCGGTGCGCAATGTAGCGGAAGCTGAGGATATACTGCGCCGAGTATCCGCGGTGATGGACAAGGCGGCGGAAAGGTATAATTTCACTGAGATAAAGTTGGTTCGGCTCACGGGGGATGTTAGGGTGAAGAGGTGATAAAAAGTGAGATGTAATAACTGCGGTAAAAATCTAAGCGCCGGCACAACGGTCTGCCCTGTATGCGGAAGCGCTGTTCAAGGGCAGAGCAGTACCCGTAAAGTGCAGACGCAGGATAATATGCCCAAACCGAAGAAAACCATAGATCCTGCATTAAGATCAGGCCATGCGCCAAAGCCGAAAAGTACTCCTAAAACAGCACCCGCTCCTGATCCTGCTTCGGTGCCGGAGTTTGTTGCGGAAACGGGTTCAGGCGGATTTTTAAAGCTTATCGCCCTTGCCGTAGTTGTAGTTATCGTTATAATGATAGTCAACGCACTGCGACCTATGGAAAAGAAAATACAAGGCACATGGGAAGAAGTCGGCTTGACAGCACACCAAATTGGTGGTATAATATAATCAAAAGAAAATACAAGTCACATGGGAAGAAGTCGGCTGGTATGATGATGATGGCGAATATAATGAAAAGGATTCTCCAAAGGAGTGGGAATTCAAGAGCAATAATAAATTGCTTATCGGCGGTGACGGCAAGACATACTCTATCGACGATGATATTCTTACAATAAAGAACGATGAATACAACGGCTTTCAAAACGGCTACGATACAAAGAATTATAGGATAATAAAATTGTCACATAAAAAACTTGTATTAGAAGATACAAAATATTCAGGCAGGCAAAAAGTATTTGAAAAACAGTAAAGAGGGTTGACCGAAAAATGAGATGTAGTAATTGCGGCAAAAACTTAGAGGAAAGCACAAAGTTTTGTCCTGTATGCGGAAATGCTGTGCCGGAACAAACACACACTATGCAAGAGCCGCCGCCTACTCCGCTAAGACCTCAAGCTGAAATGCATTTTTGTCCAAAATGCGGAAGCGTTGTACCTCTGAATGCAAGATTTTGCGCTGCCTGCGGAAATGAGCAGAGAGGTGTGCAGAATACTAATTCAGTGGTCTTGATATTGAGCAGATACAAAAAGTATATAGCCATAGCGGCAGTTTTACTTGTAGTGGTCACATTTGTGATAGCTTTGATCTCAAAAAACAATGTAGAGAATTCTATCGTAGGCACATGGGAGACCATCGGCGGTTATAATGACAGCGGGTATGTAGAGCTTGATGAAGATGACAGAACTGAATGGGAATTTAAAAGCAACAATAAGCTTAGGATAGACGATCAGATAGGAACATACACCATCGATGATGATATTCTTACTATCAGTTCTAAAGATTATGATGATGAAGATTCATTCCGGATCGTTAAGGTCACGAGAAAGAAGCTGGTGCTGGAGAAGATCGGCGGTTTAGCTACGCAAGTTGTCTTTGAAAGACAGTAAAAGGAGAACGTAAAATGAAATGCCCAAGATGTAATTGCGAATTTGAATACAACTTTTCAAAGTGCCCTGAATGTGGCTATGAAATGTCGGATAGAGCAGATGCTGCACCGCAAAAGCCTAAAAAGACCAGCAAGGTGATAATAGCTGCGGCTTGCGCGGCTGTTGTGATATGCGCCGGTACTATTGTTTGGGCGATGGAAAAGAATCACGAAAATGTTTCAACTGATGAATCAAATGAAACGGTATCCATATCAGATTCTGTTTATTTGAATGAAAATGATTCTAAAACAAACTATACGGAAGATTTTGATTTAAAAAGTGAAAAGTTATTTGATAGTTCAGAAGAGCATAGTATATCAGAGAATAATAGTGATTCCATAGTTATAACGACATCAGATGGCGAATATGATTTAGGAACTTATTCGCAAATAACTACTTTGCCGTTTGATAAAATAGTTGATTTCTGTAAAACTTATGATGAAGTTAGAATTAGTGATTCAGAAACCTATAAGACCAAAGATATATCAGATATTAGCGATGGAGATTCAATATCAATTTATGCATTTGATAACGATAATAATGCTCAGCAATCACTTAGAGATCTTGTTAGTGACTGTGGGTTAAATATCTTAAAAAATAATTATGCTTTTAGTGACCAAGGAAGTACTATAACTGTGACTTATAGTTCGGATAATAACAATCCGTTTGCAGCGCATATTTCATCTCCGCTGTTTTATTATGAATCGCTCAGTTTAAGTAATCATAGTGATGATATGACATTTGAATATGATGCCGAGGTTATTAGTTTAACAAATGAAGAACTTGAAGCGTCATTAGCATATGATCTGGAAAGCAGTAAATTTGAAAATTCTCTTTATGGAGAAAATTATAGTGGCAAGGCTTACGATATACAAGAGTTTGTTGGTGAATATACAAATAAAAACGGTACAACCTTTTTGATTGCAAAAGATAGCAGAGATTATGAAAACAACAATGAAACAAAATCGTATGTAACAGGTTATAAAGCTTATTCGGTTAGTGACGGATTATTACATACGATAATGGTGACGAATACGCTTAGTCTTTCAGACAAGGCGAATGATCTCCCAAATGAAATAGACATGGTTTCAATTGATGAATTTAAAGAAATACTTGATTCATTCAGTACAAATTAAAACACAGGAGGAATAATTATGCTTCAACAGAAAGAATTTAACGGTGATTTTATAAATCAGGAGGATTTTAATACTACGCCGATATTCAGCGATACTGAAAAGCATCTTGCTTGCATTTTTGTGCTCGATACTTCCGGCTCGATGACTCTGCATAACGCTATCGACCAGCTTAACATGGGGCTGAAAATTTTTAAGGAGCAGACTATTCGGGATAATTCCACAATGGCGCAGGCTTGCATAGATATTGCTTTGATCTCTTTCGACAGCAAAGTACAAGTTATTCAGGATTTTACCCCTATTTCTCAAATGATAACGCCAAACCTTGAAGCATACGGACAAACTAAAATGGGCGAAGCGCTCGATACCGCTATGGATATGATCACCCGCAGAAAGAAAGCATATGTGGCGTCGGGTACGCCCTATTTCCGTCCGTGGCTTTTCTGCATTACCGACGGTCAGCCTACTGATGGCTATAAAGAAGCCGCCGAAAGACTGCAATGGATGGAAGAAAACAGAAAACTTGTTTCCTACTGCATAGGCGTAGAGGGCTGCAATTATTCTGTTATGCAGGAGATCTTTGACACTAACAGCATTTTCGGTCTGAAAGACTGCGATTTCGTAGGGCTTTTCAAATTCGTATCTGCCAGCATTACTCCTGTTATCAATAGTAAGGAAGGTACTCCTTCGGTAGATGTTGATATTCCATCAAGTATGTTCCGTATCCCGCTGAACTAAATGCCGGGGCATAAATATATTTATTGAAAGCAGGTGGCAGTCATTGTTAGGCTTTTTTAAGATCTCGGCGATCGGCAAATCACATCTCGCAAAGTCTGATGGCGTTTGTCAGGACTATTCAGACGTTGTGCAGACAAACGAAGACATGATAATAGCCGCGATAGCTGACGGACTCGGCAGTGCTGAAAAGTCAGATATTGGCTCGCAGATAGCTGTAAAAACGGTATTAGATCATATAAGCGGAAGGATAAAGCCCTCGAAAAAGGCTGATCTTTATATCAATGCTCTTCATGAAGCATTTCAGTTTGCATATAGAACCGTTATAACGTATGCAAAAAATCAAAATGACGATCCAAAGATGTATAATACCACTCTTACTGTCGCTATATATAACGGCAAAGATCTGTATTACGGACAATGCGGCGACGGCGGTATTGTTGCACTGACATATGACGGCGATTACATATGCGTGACCGACGTTATGAAAGGCGAGGAATTTAACGAAACGTTTCCTTTGCTTTGCGGCGAGGGATACTGGACTTTCGGCAAAGCAGACCTGCCGATCTGCGCATTTACGATGATGACCGACGGCATATATGATATTGTATGCTCGCCGCTTCTTGCAAATGAAAAACAAAAGATATATGTGCCTTTCATAAGGCGCTTTATGGACAGAAATGTTTTGAAAGCGAATGATCCCGAAGATTTCAGAAAATTGCAAGAGAGCATTTCTGCCTTTATTTCCGGCAACGGCATACCGGGTGTTACCGATGATAAAACGATTGTCGGCGTGATAAACACTAAGGTAGTTCCGAAGCTAAAAGACGAAGAATACTACCGCGAGCCTGATTGGAAAGCTTTAAAAAGAAAGCAGTATGAGATAATGGATAGGGAGTATAACACTTCTTCTGTCAGACCCCATGTCACTCCGCAAAAGAGCGCTGATGTATCAGAAAACTATCGAGCGCAGATAGATGACTGCCAAAGAAAGCTTGCAGAAGAGAAGGCGAAGAATAAAAAGCTTGCAGATAAGCTGATGAAGGCTTTGTTCGTTGAATCTATCTTAATTCTGATTCTTATTGCGGCAATATTGCTTTTGGTATTCGGCTCAGAAAAAAAAAGCGGTCACGAGAAAAAAGCGGAGTCTGGCAGTTCATTCTCTGCTGCTGACTCCAAAAAGGAAAAAAAGAAAACTGAAAAAACGGACGATTTAAGTTCTCAGCCTGCCGTTACAAACATTATTTCAAAAATACCTGAGGATATAATCAGCAAAGTGCAGATAGCTGGCGAAGATGTAGTAGTTACTGATAGTACTGTTGATGAACCTCAGAGCGACGACATAAGCACTTCTGACGACGCCGATAACGAACCGCCCGCAGCGGAGTATGCCGAATAAAAACATAGGAGCTGTTGCATAAACATGGATATGACATATAAAAGCAATGACGGCGTTTCTTATACTTTGATCTCGCCTGCTCTGGCTTCAGGCGGCGAGGGCTGTATTTATGAGATCAAAAACCACCCCGATATTGTTGCGAAAATATATCATGAAGAAAAGTGTACAGAATCGCGCCATGATAAGATAAAGGCTATGCTTCTGACATCTTCAAGCAAGCTGCCGGAATGTGCGTGGCCGAAGGCGATACTGTATAAAGGCGGTCAGTTTTGCGGTTATATAATGGATAAAAAGAGCGGATACAGCGATCTTGCGGAGTTTTATTCGCCCCAGAGCCACGAAAATAACGTATGGTCAAAGTTTATTCTTGCAGCTGCAAATATATCGGCGGCTGTTTACAATATTCATGCATGTGGGCATATAATCGGCGATCTGAACCCCAACAATATTTTAGTCGATGTGAATAGCTGTAAAGTAGTTATAGTCGATACCGATTCTTTTCATATACGGCAAAACGGCGCGATAATGCCATGTACAGTTGTGACTCCTGAGTATATACCGAAAGAACTTCAAGGCAAGGATTTTAAGAAAAGCGAAGCGTGGAGATCATTCAGTGAATCTACCGATAATTTTGCTCTTGCGATAATCATATTCAGACTTTTGATGAATGGCGTTCATCCTTTTGCCTGCACTGCTGTAAGCGTTTCGGGAAGTCAGTTTCAGCCGGAGATGAATATTGCAAACGGCTACTGCGCATATTTCAGCGATACGAATCATAATGGAAATCTGCTGGTAACGATACGCTCGCCGTTTATATCCATATTTCCGGAAAAGATACAAAAGCTTTTTGCGCGCGCTTTTGTGGCAGACGCATCTCAGCGACCCTCTGCTTACGAGTGGTATGACGCAATGATGTGTTTGGCAGGCTCGCTGAAAAAATGCAGCGAGAATCCAATGCATATGTATTACTCGGGCAAACCCGTATGCTCGTGGTGCGAATACGAGCAAAGCATACCCGTAAGAAAAAAGTACATTATGGATAACATCAAGATAGATGAATATAAACCCAAGCCTAAACCCAAGTCTAAACCTAAGCCAAAGCCGAAACCTAAAGATGAGCCTACTCCAAAGCCGAAGCCTGCGCCCACACCTGTTCCGCTTCCTGAGGAGCACAAGGACACATCTTCCGAAGGCTTTTGGCTTGCGCTGTTCTTGATTTGTTTGATAATAGCTTTGGTCGTTGCATTTTCCAACGGATTGTTTCTCTAGATATACAATAAAAGGAGTATCATAATATGCCAAACAGATGCGCAAAATGCGGAAAAATACTTAATGGAAGTAATATATGCCCAGTTTGCGGAAGCGCGGCGGTGAGTGTTAATGTTCAAAAACAGCAAAGCGGATCTGAGAAGGTGATCTGCCGTAATTGCGGAAAGGTGTATCAGAATAAAAAACAGATATGCCCGGTATGCGGAGCTAAAAATGCAGCCTACGTTCCAAAAGCTAAGGTGAGCGCTGATGACCATTGCCCGAATTGCGGAAAGAAACTTGGCTCGGCTGAAATGATCTGCCCCGTATGCGGATATGTAAGGCAGGGTGAGCCTAAATCTAAGCCGAATCCGAAGCCTGTACCGCCTATTCCTGCGCCTGTTCCTCCCAAGCACCGCCGCTCATTCCTTCCACTCCTCCCCATAGCGGCCGTAGTTTCAGTAGCGGCGGTAATATACATCTACCGCTCTACATCGAGCAATATGCCCGAAACTGCCACTGCGAACGCCGACGCCGCAGCCGAACTTGTTACGGCTCAGCAGACGGTAGGCGAGGCGCTGAACGAGGTAATGTCTACCGACAAATTTGACAAAGCCGATATAGATACCCGCAAAGAGCTTGTGGGCGGCGCGCTTGACGATATGCAGAAGCAGGGATATATCCAAGAACCTGTTTACAACGCGGTGTCTGAGATTTATGAATATGATTATACAGCAGGCGGCAAAGGCGGCGTTATGATCGTCGAATTCAGCGACGATGTGAGCGGCATTGCCAAAGATTACGCCGATAAGGACAGCAGCGGCAAGGTGATAAACGTAAAAAATAAGCTTGAGTACGACGCTTCAAAGTACTCTTACAAAGAAAAAGACCTCTCAGCTAAGGTGATGTATGGTCTGGGGTATGATGAAATGCTCAGAGAACTGAAAAATCGTGATAACGTTTGGAACTCTGAGGGATTGAAAGCATATATCGACGAGGATTGCACCGTAGAAGATTTTGCAGACAGTTTAGGCGAATGTTCATTTTTAGATATACGCGAACATGGTATGATGTACCAAGAAACTCCCGTTATATGCACTATGGAGATAGTTACGGAAGATAATTTAATTAAGTATTTAGATGATGTATTAAACGACAGAGTTATACTGATCAACTTTGAAGATGACCCAAGTCATGCTAAATATGTCCTAATGCCTGATTTCTTCACCAAGCATTATCAAAACAATGAACTCAGCAACACTATAATATATATCGGTGCTTGTCATGCTTATCAAAATGACAAGCTTGTCAGCTCATTCAAAAAATCCGGTGCAAAAAGTGTTGTAGCCTGCACTGATACGGTTTATAGTTATTACAATTATTACATCGTAGACGCTTTCGTTTACAGCCTGCTAAGCGGCGATACCGTCAACGAAGCGCTGAAATATGCTGCCGATATGTGGGGCGGCGACGATATACAGTGGGCGAAGAAATATTTTGCAAGCAATGCAGATATAAAGGCAGAGATAGCTGTGCCTAAGATAGCCTGCGGCGGCGACCAGCGGCTTGTTACCGTTGTGGAAAAGGAAGAAGCCAAAACGCCCGAGCTTGTTAAGGAAATAGTCAGCTGGACAGCCGACAAAGAACCCGGCGCGGGAGATACATGGATAGATACTTTTGAAATGTACGAAAGCTACCGCGATAAATATGGATTTGAGCAAAACGAAATGTGGTTTCAAGACCTTGACGGCGACGGTACGCCCGAACTTATCGTCGGCGGCTACGGAATGTGCGTAAACGAGCCTGAGCAGCATTTCTTTGCGGTGTACAACAAGAGCGGGTCGGTAGAGGACGGACTGACTACCTTGTGGACCTCGCGCCGCAACTATGGTCATAAGGCGTTCACATTGCAGGCTTATAAAGACTCTTCGGGAAACCTCAGTTTTGCGGACGGCGAGCTTTATGAATACACAAGCTCAGGCCAGTCAAGCGGCGACGGCGCATACGGATTATACACCTTTACATTCGGCAATTCGGGCAGCTGGACGAAATCAGAAGAAAAATTCTACTTCACTAAAAGTTCAGACAGCGGAAGCGAAGTTTACAACAGCTTTAAGGTAAGCGGAAGCAGCGTTGACGCAGGCAAATTCAAAAGCAGCTTCAACAGCTATTTCAGCGGAAAAACGCCGCTGAAAGCAAATGTGAAAACTATACTTCTGACCGACTACAAGAGCATGACGCAGGCGGAGCGCGAGCAGGCGCTCACCGAGTCGTACAATGCTTTCAGTTACAAAGAGGACAGCAGTATATCTGCACCGCTGAGCGATATGGTGAACAGCATTTCCGAAAAAGCGGAAGAGCCGAAAGCCGACAGCTCGTCTGAAAAACCTTCGGACAATTCGCAGGAGCAGAAGCAAAATACATCAAACCCGTTCGCGGTATACGCCGACAAGCTCGCAAAGCTTTATGCGGAAAAGAGCGGGCCTTCGCCGTATTACTATGTGGTAGACCTTGATCTTGACGGCAATTATGAGCTTGTGTGGATAGACGAGGGCGGAGCTTCTACATCTGAGGCAAGAGTTTTCAAGGCGGACAGCTCAGGAAATCTCGCCGACCTCGGAACATTCAACTGCGGAGGACGTGCGCAGCTGCTTTATTCGTCCTACTACGGCTGTTTCGTGACGGATTATCTCTCACCCGACGTTAATGACAATTACGAGAACATCGAGTTTATCAACAAAGTAAGCGTATCTTCGGGAAAAGTCAGCACTGAAAAGGTGGTTGAAACGTCGATGAGCGAGAGGGACGCTTACGGATTATCTTCGCCGACAGCGGGATACACCTATGACGGAGGCGGCGCTGATGAAGTCAAAGCTCTCGCCATGAGCAATCAATTCTGACAATTACGCCGCAGGGCTGATGGGTCATGGACTCGGAGGGACTGCGGCGTTTTTTTGGCCGCCTCTTGCCCAAACCCCGCGAATATGTTATAATAATCATACTCCCAAAAAACCTCAAAAAAGGACGACTCAAAAAATGACCCTACAACAATTAAAATACTTTACTGCCGTTGCGGAATGCGGCAATATCACTGAAGCGGCGGAAAAGCTATTCATCGCGCAGCCCAGCCTTACTTCGGCTATCCATAGTCTGGAAAATGAGATGGGCGTTACCGCTTTTATTCGCTCGAATAAGGGCGTTGAGCTTACACGCGATGGCGAGGTGCTGCTCTCTTACGCGCGTCAGCTGCTTGAACAGGCGGACGTTATGACCGAGCATTTTCGCGGCGAACATTCGCAGAAACCCAGATTTAGCGTTTCCTGCCAGCATTATTCGTTCGCCGTGAACGCTTTCGTTGACGTTATCAGAAAATATAACGCCGATACTTACAGCTTCACCCTCCGCGAAACGCAGACTTACGAGATAATCGACGACGTTTCCGTTGGCAGAAGCGAGATCGGCATACTATACCTCAGCGAGCACAATGGATCAGTCCTCTCAAAGCTGATACGCAAGAATGACCTCACATTTCAGCAGCTTTACTGCGCACGCCCGCACGTCTTTATCTCCTGCGAACACCCCCTCGCCGCTAAGAACACGATAACCACCGCCGACCTCGAGCCTTACCCCTACCTCGTTTTCGAGCAGGGCAAGCATAACTCGTTTTACTTCTCAGAAGAATTTCTCAGCGCGCTGGAGCTGCCTAAAAACATCATGGTGCGCGACAGAGCCACCCTCTTCAACCTGCTCATCGGCTTGAACGGCTTCACCGTATGCTCGGGCATAATCGACTCTGGGCTGAACGGCGAAAATATAATTGCCCGCCCGCTCGACTCCGACTGCGAGATGCGCATAGGCATAGTTACCAAGAAAAACGCCGTGCTCAGCCGTTACGGAAAATGCTACCTCGAGCAGCTTAAAGTACATCTGTCGATAGATTGAAGCTATGGACAATGCGCAGTTAAAAGTATTTTACTATCTGAATTATCCATGCTATAATATTATCACAGCAAACCGATAGGCATTATTTTATGGAAAGAGGTAGTAAAAATGAGCAATATCAAGTCACCATACCGCTACGATCACGTCGGCAGTTTTCTTCGTCCCGAAGAGCTGAAACAGGCGAGAAAGGACTTTAAGGCGGGCAAAGTCAGCAGGGAAGAGCTTACGGCGACCGAGGACAAGGCGATAACCGCGTTGGTGGAAAAGCAGAAAAAGGCGGGCTTTCACATCATCACCGACGGCGAGTACAGAAGAGAATTTTGGCACCTCGACTTTATGTGGGGATTTGAGGGCGTTGCTCACGAGAATACAGGCTCGGGCGTGCAGTTCAGCGGCGAGCTGGCGGCGCTTGACGACACATATCTGGTCGGCAAGATCAAGGCCGCCCCGCACCCGTTCGTTGAGTACTTCAAGTTCTTAAAGCAGTTTGAGGACGAGCAGACCGTTGCGAAATACACGATTCCCGCACCCGCGCAGACTTTCCAGCAGATGATAGTTCCGCAGAATATCGAGCAGACGAGGAAGTTTTACAGCACCAACGAGGAGCTTATTCAGGACATCGGCGCTGCTTATCAGGCGGTTATAAAGCAGTTTTACGAAGCAGGCTGCCGCGATCTACAGCTCGACGACTGCACTTGGGGCGCGGTAGTGGGCGACGCCGCGAAGCAGAGATACGAGTCGCTCGGCATCGACATCGAGGACGTGAAAAAGCAGCTTTTGGAGGTAAATAACCTCGCGTTGGCGAACAAGCCCGCCGATATGGTGATAACTTCGCACATTTGCAGGGGCAATTATCACTCTACATATTTTACCAGCGGGCCGTATGACTCGGTAGCCGATTACGTTTTCGCGCACGAGAACGTTGACGCTCTGCTGTTGGAGTATGACGATGAGAGAAGCGGCGGCTTTGAACCCCTTGCAAAGGTTTCGCCCGACAAAAAGGTGGTACTCGGACTCATCACCTCGAAAACGCCCGAGCTTGAGGACAAGCAGGCGGTGATCGCGCGCATACACGAAGCGGCGAAGTTTATCCCCCTCGAAAGGCTCTGCCTCAGCCCGCAGTGTGGCTTCGCTTCCTGCGAGATCGGCAACAAGCTGACCGAGCAAGAGCAGTGGGCAAAGCTAGCGCTCGTAAAGGAGATAGCGGAAGAAGTTTGGAGATAACAGGCTAAAACATCTTTCAAATTTGGTGAATTACACGTTTTGAAAAAGGGCAGGGAAGAGATCTCTGCTCTTTTTCGTTTGCTGCTTGACTTTTGCGCGTTGAAGTGATATAATATGAGTAAGCATATGCAAACTGCTTGACAGTCGGGAAATTTTATGCTTTGATACGGAGGTTTGAGAAAGATGAAAAAGAAGTTTTTTGAGATCGAAAAAGATGGTTTTTACGGTACATATTATGAAGATCCGAATGGCTCTGACTGCACTATGATAGGTCTTTTCGGCGACGACCCTAATGATTACATGGCGAAATGCGGTGCAAAATGGCTGCACAGCAGGGGCGTGAACGTTATGTGTATGTCGCCCGGCAAAAAGAATTACAGCCACGTCAATTTTCCGCTGGAGCGCATACAGACAGCCATTGACTGGCTCAAAAGCCACGGCTCGCGCAAGGTAGGCATAATGGGCATGAGCACCGCGGGCATGGATTCCATCGCCGCCGCTTCGCTGCTGCCCGACCTCACGCTGACTTTCGGCATCACCGCGAGCGATTTCGTTTGGCAGGGCTTCGAGCAGGGCAAAAAGGACGGCTGCGGAGAGTGGCCGATACCGAACTCTTCGACGCTTTCTTGGCAGGGCAAGCCGCTGCCGTATATGCCTTTTATTTACGAGCACCCCGTTTACTGGCAGAAAATAGAGGAGGAAACCAAAGGCTCGGGCGATATAGAGCGCAGCACCTGCCTTTTTATCGACTCAGAAAAGGCGCACCCGCTGACCGAGGAGCAGATGATAAAGGTCGAGAATATCAAGGGCAAGCTTATCCTCGTCGGCGCGGACGACGACTCGTTCTGGGAGGCTGGCAAGTACGTTCGCCGCATGGACAAGCGTTTGCAGGAGCGCCCGCACGAGTGCGAGTATGAAGCGCTGGCGTATGAGCACGGTACGCATTTCGTACTGCCCGAGTCGATGCTGCGGCTGGCGCTGCCTTTCGGTCTGAAATTCGTGATGCGCTTTATTTTCAAGGCGGCTAAGGATTTCCCCGACGAGTGCGAGCAGACCCGCAAGGACATCGACAGAAAGCTCTCCGCCGCCCTCAGACAGTGGGTAAAAGAGTAAATCTAACGTTCATAAATAGCAAAAGCTCCGCTGCGGATATACCCGTGAACGGAGCTTTTTTGTCATTCAATCATTTTCTCTTGAAAAGCGAGAAGCCCTTTTTCTCGTAAGGCTCGCGCTCGGCGGATACGAAGGTGTAGCCTGTTTTCTCTACCGCGTCTTTCAGCTTTTCGTCGCTGATGTCCTCTTCGGCGATCATCACCGTTTCGCCCTTGGCGTGCGAGGACGTTACTTTCTTTACGTTGAAATTCTGGCGCATGGTGTCGTTCATGTGTGATTCGCACATTCCGCACATCATGCCGTCGATCTTTACAGTTATTTTTGTCATGGAAAATCCCTCCTTAAATGCACGTTAGCGCATACTAACCTCATTTATATTATACCACACTGCTGGGCATTTGGCAAGGGGCAGCGTTGTAAAAAAATATAATATAAAAATTTAAGACAAAAAAGCGGGAGCCGAAAAAAGCTCCCGCAATACTTGCAGTTTATGCAGTTATCAGATGGAGGAGTGCTCCTTAACATACTTGATAACGTCGTCAACGGTGGTGAACGCCATAGAAACGCAGGTGTCAGCGCAGCCGTAGTAGATAGCAATTCTGCCGGTATCCTTGTCGCAGAGAGTAGCGCAGGGGAAGGTAACGTTCTGAACGTCGCCAACGCACTCGTAGATCTCCTGCGGGCTGATGAGGTATTCAGCACATCTGTACTTTACCTTCCAAGGTTCGTCGATGTCGAGGATGCAGGCGGAGAAGCTGTAAACAAAGCCGTTGCAGCTCTCGAGAACGCCGTGGTAGAAGCAGAGCCAGCCCTCAGAAGTCTCTATCGGGATCGGGCCTGCGCCTATCTTCTTGGACTCCCAAGCCTTGAGGGGGCCCATAACGTGTCTGTGCTCGCCCCAGTACTTCATATCAGGCGACTGAGAGATGTACATATCGCCGAAAGGAGTATGGCCGCTGTCGGAAGGACGCGAGAACATCAGATACTTGTCGTTTACCTTTCTGGGGAACATAACGCCGTTTCTGTTGAAAGGCAGGAATGCGTTTTCGCACTGATAGAAGGTCTTGAAGTCAAAGGTGTAGCCAACGCCGATGGTGGGCTTCCAGCCGTAAGCGTTGCACCAGGTCACCCAATATCTGTCCTCGATCCAGGTAACGCGGGGGTCGTAGCCGTAGCCCCACTGATTTACCTCTTCGGTAGACTTGTCAGCCTGTACGAACTCGATTCTTTCAGGATTTATCTTCCAGTTGATACCGTCCTCAGAGAAGCCTGCGTGCAGCTCCATGTTTCTGACCTTATCGTCTACACGGAAAACGCCTGCGAACTTGCCCTCGAAAGGAACAACAGCGCTGTTGAAGATAGAGTTGGAAGTGGGGAGAAGATTTCTGGGGATAATGGGGTTAGCATTGTATCTCCATACTACATCGTTGCAGCCCTCGGGCTTGTCCTGCCAGGGCATATTAGGAATTGACTGACCGTTGATGATTTCTACGCTCATTGATAAATTCCGCCTTTCATAAAGATTTTTTGTCCGCGCGCCGCGCCGCTAAAAAGCGCACCGCCGCGGTAATTTTCATAATTTTTCGGGCGTTTTTACCGCCTATAATATTAAACCACAAAATCACAAAAATTTCAAGCCCCTTATTTTTTTGAAAACGTTTTATTTCTGAATGTAAACGTATTCTTGACCGATTTAATAAAAAGTTTACAAATCGGTGCGGCGGGGCAATGCTTACTAATTAGCAAGTATGAATATATGAAACATTTATTTTCTTATCTGACCGTTTCCGTTTATCAGCCATTTCATGGTAGTCAGCTCGCGCAGACCCATAGGGCCTCTGGCGTGGAGCTTCTGGGTAGATATTCCTATCTCAGCGCCCAGACCGAATTCGTCGCCGTCGGTAAAGCGGGTAGAGCAATTGACGTACACCGCTGCCGAGTCCACCCTTTTCTGGAACTCCTCAGCCGAGAAAAGGCTCTCGGTAACTATGCACTCGCTGTGGCCTGTGGAGTATTTCGCGATGTGCTCTATCGCTTCGCCAAGGCTGTCTACCACGCGGATAGAGATTATGTAGTCGAGAAATTCGGTAGCGAAATCTTCCTGCGTGGCGGGCTTTACGTTCTCCTTGCCGAGTATCATGCGGGTCAGCGCGCAGCCGCGAATCTCTACGTTGTGCTTGTCAAGGCGCGCTTTCAGCATCGGCAGAAAGTCCTCGGCTACGTCGCGGTGAACCAGGCAGCTCTCTACCGCGTTGCATACCGAGGGGCGCTGGGTCTTGCCGTTGTCCACGATGTCCACCGCCATGTCGAGGTCGGCGGTCGCGTCAACGTAAACGTGGCAGTTGCCCGTACCTGTTTCAATCACGGGCACGGTCGCGTTCTTCACTACCGACTGTATCAGCTTAGCGCCGCCGCGCGGGATAAGCACGTCGATGCAGCCGTTGGCCTGCATCATCTCGAGCGCTATGCCGCGGTCGGTGTCTTCTACGAGCTGGATAATGTCCTCGGGGAAGCCTGCGAGGGCTACGGCTCTGCGCATTATCTTGATAAGCTCGATGTTTGAGTTTATAGCCTCTTTTCCGCCGCGGAGTATCACGGCGTTGCCGCTTTTAAGGCAGAGGGCTGCGGCGTCGGCGGTAACGTTCGGGCGCGCTTCGTAGATTATGCCGATAACGCCCATCGGCACGCGCACCTTGGTTATCCTCATGCCGTTCGGGCGCACCTCTCCGCCCATCACTTCGCCTATCGGGTCGGCGAGCGCGCAGAGCTTTTCGCAGGCGGCAGCCATGCCCTCTATACGCTTGTCGTCAAGGCGCAGGCGGTCTTGCATTGATTCGCTCATGCCGCGCGCAGCGGCGTTTTTAAGGTCGATCTCGTTCGCGCGCTTTATGTCGGCAGCGCCCCTGCGCAGGGCGTGCGCTATTTGCAGCAGCGCTTCGTTTTTCTGCGATGATGAGGCGTTCGCAAGCTCGCTCTTGCAGGCGCGCGCCTTTTCGCCCATTCTCTCGATGTAGTTCATCGTATCAGTCCCTTCTATACCTTTTATAATTATACGTCAGTTGGCGGTGAATTTCGTTCCCGTCGGTACGCCGTCGAATATCTTGTAGAGATTTTCAGGCTCGCGGCCGTTCACTATCACCATGTCTATGCCGTTTTTCGTCGCGATCTCCGCCGCGTTTATCTTCGTTATCATTCCGCCCGTGCCCAGCTTTGAGCCCGCGCCGCCCGCCAGCAGGCGTATCTCCTCGTTTATCTCGTCCACCTGCGGTATCAGCTTCGCGTCCGGGTGAGTGTGGGGGTCTTTATCGTAAAGTCCATCGATGTCTGACATTATTATCAGCAGGTCGGCTTTAGCGATGGTAGCCACCGTTGCCGCCAGCGAATCGTTCTCACCGACTTCAAGCTCCAGCTCGTCTATCGCCACAGTATCGTTTTCGTTTACTATCGGTATAACGCCCATCTTTATCGTCTGCTCGAGGGCGTTCTCAACGTTCTTGCGCCTGTCCTCCAGCAGTACATATTTCGTCAGCAGCAGCTGCGCCACCGTTATCGAATATTCGGAAAACTGCTTGTCGTAAAGGTACATCAGCTCGCACTGACCCACCGCCGCGCACGCCTGCTTTGTCGGCGTGTCGCTGGGGCGCTCCAGCAGACCCAGTTTTGCCATGCCCAGCCCTATCGAGCCGCTGGATACCAATATCACCTGATTTCCCGCGTTTTGTATGTCGGCGATTATCTTCACCAGTTTTTCCACGCGGCGTATGTTCAGCCTGCCCGTTCTGTGCGTGAGCGTTGACGTGCCCAGCTTTATCACTACGCGCTTTCCCATTCTATTTTCCACAAAAATTCCTCTTTTCGTCAGCTATTCCTTTTCTTTCAGGCTTGGGTCGATCATGTCTGAATTAAATACCCGCACGCGGTCGTAAATGAAGTCGATAAATTCGCCGCGCTTGTACATCTCTTTCAGCTCGGCGGGCGTTACCAGCCGAAAATCTACCGTTTCGCTCTCCTGCAAGCGTATATCCGCCGCTGAGAAGTTACCACTGTATACATAATATTCCATTATCCCGTGCCAAGGGTCGCGCAGCAGCGTGCCGCAGTAGGTCAGCTCGCTCTCTTTCGCGCGCAGCCCCGTTTCCTCAAAAAGTTCGCGCACAGCGCCCTGCCGCGCCGTTTCGCCCGCCAGTACCGAGCCGCCTGAGATCTCCCAAAGCCCGCCGTGCGATTTCGCGGGGTGGCGCTTTGTTATCAGCAGCCTGCCCTCGGCGTTGACGGAGAGCACGTTAACCGCCAGGTGGTACTCCTCCGCGCCGAGCGTTTTTCCGCGCTCGATAGTTCTGCCGAGGGGGTGCTTCTCGCGGTCATACAAGTCCCATAATTCCATTTTTTATCCCATCTTTATAAATATGTTAAACTAAGTTTTTCACTTGTTCACAACGTTTGTCGGCTCGCCGTTTATCCAAGCTTTCAGATTTTCCGCTACCTTTTCCAGCAGCCTTACGCGCGTTTCTATCGGTGCCCAAGCGATGTGCGGCGTTATCGCGCAGTTTTTCGCTCCGCGCAGAGGGCAGTCCTCGCGCATAGGCTCGTAGGTCAGCGTGTCAAGACGCGCGCCGCCAAGTCTGCCGTCGTTGAGCGCTTCAGCAAGCGCCTGCTCGTCGATAAGCCCGCCGCGCGCCGTATTTACCAGCAAAGCGTTAGGCTTCATGAGCGCGAGCGTTTCGGTGTTTATCATTTTGCCGTTCTCGGGGGTCAGCGGGCAGTGAAGCGATACGGTATCGGATATGTTCAGCAGCTCCTCTAGCGTGCAAACGCGCGTGCCGTCCGTCACCTTTTGCGGCGAGCGGGTGTATGTCACGACGTTCATGCCAAAGGCGCGCGCTATCTCGGCAGTCTTTCTGCCGATGTCGCCGTAGCCGATTATGCCGAGGGTAAGCCCCGCTATTTCGGTGGTAGGTATATAAAAATATGAAAACAGCTTGTAGTTCACCCAGTCGCCATCGGCAACTGTTTTTTTATACTCCGCGACCTTGTTGTAGTAGTCGAGTATAAGCGCAAAAGTGTGCTGTGCCACGGCGTTTGTCGAGTAGGCGGGCACATTGCAGACCACCGCTCCGCGCCTGCTTGCCGCCGCGAGGTCAACGTTATTGTAGCCCGTAGCAAAAAGTCCGATGTATTTCAAATTCGGGCATTTGTCAAAAACCTCCTGCGTGATAAGGCATTTGTTGCATATCACAGCGTCCGCGTCGCCGATAGCTTCGGCTACCTTTTCGTTCGGCGTGTATCCGAATACCGAGCTGTCCGCGAGCGCGGTGATGCCGTCGAGCGAAACGTCGCCGCGGGTAACGGTCTCCGAATCGAGTATCACAAGCCTGATATTTTTCATCTGCGCTCCGCCTTTCATTCGTCGTCTGCGTCGGAAAAAGCGTTGTCTACTATCTTTTTATCCTCTGCGGTCTGCGCTTTTTCGGCTGCCTTGCGGCGCTCTTCGGCTTCATCAAGCTCGGCGTTTTCGGCAGCTTTCATAGCTTTTTGCGCGCGGGTGAAGCTTACATACAGCACTATCGCCGCCGCGAGCACCGCCGCTTCGGCTATCGCAAGTATCCCCACCGCAGATGGCGACTGGCAGAGCGAGGTCTGCGTGATGAACGTTAGGTCAAAAGCTATCATGAGCATGAGGTAGTGCCAAGAACCGCGGCGGTAAAACTGCATGAGGTAGACCACCGTAGCGATTATGCAGAGAATGAAATGTATCTTGAGCGGCAACGGCGTGTAAACGTTTTGCAGCCCCTCGGTAACTGTTGCGAATATCTGAGTCAAAATAAAAGACCTTCTTTCAAATCATATACTTTAATTATATAGCATAGTGCAGTGTTTGTCAAGAAAATTTTAACGGATAAAAAACGCCCGCAGAGCTTTTTGTGCCCTGCGGACGTGCATATCAGCTATTAAGTTATCTCGGCTGTCAAAGCTCGATTATTACCTTGCCGCCGCAGGAAGGATTAACTTTTACTTCCTTGTCGGTGTTGGCGATCTTAACGGTAAACGCCTTATCGGTATCGGTGTAGCTGCACTCGATTATATTGCCGCTGCGGGTAGCGGTAAGCTCGAATACCTTGTTCGCTTCGGTATCGTAGATAGGCGCGGTAGCGGTCTTGCCGTCCTCCAGCTCGTAGATGGTGAATGCCGCGTTGTTGAGGTAATCGTACTCTACGTCGCTGCCGAAGTCGCCATATGCGATGATGCTGTTGGGCTTAGCGAGCGCAGGTATCTCGAAGTAGCTGCACTTGTGGGTGTACCACTTGCCGCCCTCGTATACCTTGCCGGTGATTATGTCTGTCCACTTGCCCTCGGGAACGTAGTACTGAGCTATGCCGTCCTCGTTGAGGATAGGCGCTACGAGTATGTTGTCACCGAACATATACTGGCGGTCGAGGGTAAGGCAGCTCGGGTCGTCGGCAAAGTCGATGACCATAGCTCTCATTACAGGAACGCCTACGGTGTGGGTCTTTATAGCCTGCGCCCAGATGTAAGGCATCAGCTTGCCTTTCAGCTTAGCGAAGAAGCGCAGTACGTCGCAGGACTCTTCGTCAAAGAGCCACGGCACGCGGTAGCTCTGGTTGCCGTGCAGACGGCTGTGGGAGGAGAACATACCGAAAGCCGCCCATCTCTTGTAGATGTCGGGAGTAGCGGTAGCTTCAAATCCAGCCATATCGTGCGAGGTGTAGCCGAAGCCGGAGATGCAGAGCGAGAGACAGCCTCTTACAACTTCTGCCATAGAGTTGTAGTTGCCCGAGCAGTCGCCGCCCCAGTGTACAGGGAACTGCTGACCGCCTGCGGTAGCCGAACGTGCGAACAGGCAAGCCTTGTTTTCGCCGTAGTACTCTTTAAGCACGTTGAATACGCACTGGTTGTAGAGGTAGGTGTAGAAGTTGTGCATCTTTATGGGGTCGCTGCCGTCGAAATACTTGATGCCGCGGGTAGGTATTCTTTCGCCAAAGTCGGTCTTGAAAGTATCTACGCCCATTTCGCAGAGCGCGCGGAGCTTGGAAGCGTACCACTCGCAGGCTGCGGGGTTGGTAAAGTCAACTATCGCCATGCCGGGCTGCCACTCGTCGCACTGGAAAACATCGCCGTTTTCTTTCATGATGAAGTAGCCGCCTGCTACGCCCTCGTCAAAGAGCTTTGAACGCTGACCGATGTAGGGGTTTATCCATACGCAGGTGTGCAGGTTCTTATCCTTATGCAGTCTTTCAAGCATTGCGGGGGGATCGGGGAACTGGGTCTTGTCCCACTCGAAGTTGCACCACTCAAAGCCCTTCATCCAGAAGCAGTCGAAGTGGAATACCTGAAGCGGAATGTCGCGCTCAGCCATGCCGTCGATGAAGGAGGTGATAGTTTCCTCATCGTAGGTGGTGGTGAACGAGGTGGTCAGCCACAGACCGAAGGAGAATGCGGGGGGCAGAGCGGGCTTTCCGGTAAGGGTGGTGTAGCCTGCCAGCGCGTCGCCGATGTTCTCGCCGCCGAATACGAAATATTCCATGCTCTCACCGGGAACGGTCATAGATACCTTAGAAACGGTGTCGGAGCAAACCTCGTAAGATACCTTATCGGTGCTGTTTACGAACACGCCGTATCCGCGGGAGGATACGAAGAAAGGTATAGACTTGTAAGACTGGTCGGAGCAAGTGCCGCCGTCGGCGTTCCAGATCTCTACGTTCGCGCCGTTTTTAACGAAAGGAGTGAACTTCTCGCCGAAGCCGTAGAAGTACTCGCCTACCGTGGTGTCAAACTGCTCTCTGATATATGTTCTGCTGGGGTCGGCAGGGTAGCTCCAGAATGTGTCGTCAGACTGTACCGCGAGCCTAGCCTGCTGTCTGAAAGCGCTCTCGAAAATAACGCCGGTAGATCTCCAAGCGCCGCCGGTGAGCCTTTTATCCTTGTAATAGAACTGGAAGCTCCAAGTTTCCTTAGAAACTACGAGCTTGGTGTCGCCCGTTACGAGCACCGCTTCCTTATCGGTGATGGTAACTTCAGGCTTGTAGCTGCCTTCATTGAGCGGGAAGTGCGGGCCGTGGTCTGCGCAGCCCTTGTGGTGGGCGATGCTAACTTTTACACAGTTTTCCTGAGTAGAAGTGTAGGCGATCTCAAGGTTCGCGCTGCCGAGCATCATAGCGCGGTTGTAAACTACGAAAGGAGTAGCTACAACGAGAAAACCGTTTTCGCAAGGCTCAATCTCAAAAGCCTGATTAGCGTAATTAACTTCGTAGCCTCTCTGATTGAGCCAGAATCCGTCTGCAAATTTCATAAGCTTTAATACCTCCGTATTTTTGTATTTGCCGCTCGATATAAAAATTTTAACGAACGGTATTGTTTTTTTATCTAAGCAGCATTTCTGCCGCTGTATATATTTTATATTAAAATCGTCTTAATTGCAATAGTAAAATAGTGATTTGTAGGTTGATTTTAATATATTGGCGAAAAATAAAGTAAACTTTTTATGAACGCACGAATTCGGCATATAAAAATATGAAATAACATTATTCTATTGACACATCGTTATCGCCGCCTGCGCCCGCCTATACTTTATGAGATAATTATACTACACACTCCGCCGCTTTGCAAGGGGGTTGCGGCTATCCGCACGCCCGCACCGAACGATTTGTGCGGTTTTCACTAATTGCCGTGCCGATTTTAGGCATATCGCACAGCCGCGCTTATATTGCCCATCTCGCTCACATTTCGCCCGCTTGCCGCATATAATGGGTGTGAGGTGATATTTTTATGTGTGCAATATCAGGAATTATCCGCTTCGGCGGACTAGATACCGAACCCACAATCGCCGCGCGCAAGATGGCAGCCGCGCTGAAACGCCGCGGGCCTGATGACGACGGCTATTACATCTCGCCGAAAAGCGAAGCGCTGCTGGTACATACCCGTCTTGCCGTTATCGACCCCGAAAACGGCGCTCAGCCTATGCTTTACGCCGAGGGCGGCAGAAAACTCGCGCTGGTCTACAATGGCGAGCTTTACAATACCGCCGAGCTGCGCGCCCTGTTGGAAGCGCGCGGGCATAAATTCTCTACTAATACCGATACCGAAGCGGTGCTGCGCGCCTACGCCGAGTGGGGCGCTGACTGCCTTTCGCGCATGAACGGCATTTTCGCATTCGCCGTGTGGGACGAAGCCGCCCGCAGCCTTTTCATAGCCCGCGACCGTATCGGCGTGAAGCCTTTTTACTATACATTATATAATGGCGCGCTGTACTTCGCTTCCGAGATAAAGGGTCTGCTGAGCTGCGGCGTGCCTGCCGAGCTTGACGCCGAGGGCGTGCGCGAGATAATGCTGCTCGGCCCTGCTATACCTTGCGGAAGCGGCGTTTTAAAGGGCGTTTTTGAGCTGAAGCCCGCCGAGTGCGCTGTGTACGACGAGCGCGGTCTGCGCAAGCACATCTACTGGGATTACGGCTGTGAGGGCGGCACGAACGAGAGCTTTGACGAGGTAAAAGAGCACGTCCGCAGCCTGGTCACCGATGCGATAACGCGGCAGACGGTATCCGACGTGCCGCTTTGCACGTTTCTTTCGGGCGGGCTGGATTCCAGCTTAATATCTTCCGTAACGGCGCGCAGATTTGCCGAGCAGGGCAGGCGGCTGCACACTTTTTCGGTAGAGTACCGCGACAACGCTAAGTATTTCAAGGCGGGCAAATTTCAGCCGAACAGCGACGACGAGTATATACAGATAATGGCGAAATATCTCGGCACCGAGCACCACCGCGTTATTATCGACACTCCCGAGCTGGTGGAAGCGCTGTATACTTCCACCGAGGCGCGCGACCTGCCCGGCATGGCGGATGTAGACAGCTCGCTGCTGCTTTTCTGCAAAAAGGTGCGCGAATTTTCTACCGTTGCGCTTTCGGGCGAGTGCGCCGATGAGATTTTTGGCGGCTACCCGTGGTATCGCGATAAAGACATACGCATGACCGACGGCTTCCCGTGGTCGCAGTCTACCGTCTACCGCGCGGGACTCACGCGGCGGGAATTTGTACCGAACGAAAAGGCGGCGCAGGAGTACGTTTACGCGAAGTACCTCGACACCATCGGCAGGGCGGAGAGCGAGGGTCTGCCGCCGCTGGAAAAGCGTATGCGCGAGATGATGCGGCTGAATATGGAGTGGTTCATGCAGACGCTTCTGGTGCGCAAAGACAGAATGTCGATGTACTGGGGGCTTGAGGTGCGCGTGCCTTTCTGCGACCACCGCATAGTGGAGTACCTCTACCGCGTACCGTGGGAGTACAAGGATTACCTCGGCAGAGAAAAGGGTCTGCTGCGCGAAGCTATGAGCAGCTGGCTGCCCGAAGAGGTGCTTTGGCGCAAGAAATCGCCATACCCGAAAACGCACAACCCCTCGTACACCGCCGCCGTGCGCGAGCGCCTGCGCGAAGAGCTTTCGCAGACCCGCTGCCCCGTACTGGATATTCTCGACCGCGGCGAGATAGAGCGCCTTATGCAGCACGGCGACCATGTTCAGTGGTACGGTCAGCTAATGAACGACCCGCAGATAATGGCGTATATCATACAGATAAACCACTGGCTGAAAATAAACAACATCGCCCTTGTGTGAACTGTAGCTAAAATCACCTAGTTAGATTTGGTTGATTTTACACTAAAAATATCGGGATCGTGACTTGACATATGTGCATATCTATGGTAGAATGATTACAGAACGGTGACAAATCGCCGAGAAGTAAAAGACGGATATTTTGAAAAGATCTGAAAGGACAGATAAAAATGCAGGGAATTTACAAGAGAATAATAAGCGGCGCGCTCGCGGCGGCAATGCTGCTGCCCTCCGCGGGGCTTTACACATCTGCCGATACGGCGGACTATTCGCAGACGGCTATCGTGCTTTCCGCCAATGCGAAGGACGTTCGCGCGGTGATAAACAGCTCATACTCCAGCAAGGCAAGTTCTGTTACCATAAAGTGGGACAGAATAAAGGGCGCGGCGGGCTACCGCGTTTACCGGCTGAATAATAAGACGGGCAAGTATGAAAAGATAAAGACCCTTTACGGCGACGATGACGTGAAGTACAAAAACAGCGGACTCGCGGCGAACACGCAGTATACTTACAAGGTGCGCGCTTTCTTTAAAAACAAGGGCGTTACCACCTGGGGCAAGATGAGCTTAGCCAAGCAGACCACCACCTCGCCCTCAGCCGCGCCAAAACTGAAAAGCGCAGCGCTTACGGCTAACGGCGGGCTGAAACTGAAATGGGGCAAGGTAGACTGCGCTGGCTACGAGGTGTACATCTACTCGCGGTATTCGGGCAAGTGGGTAATGCTGCAGCGCTATGAGGGCGGCACGCGCACCTCGGCGATAGTTTATCCCTCTTCGTGGGAATACGGCGGACTTACCGGCTACAAGATGATGGTAAGGGCTTTCTCCACCGACGCTAAGAACGGCAGACGCCGCACCGCCGCAGGCAACAACATCACCTACTACGATATAAATACCATAAGCGAGTACATGGGCTACGATATGTCCCGTTTGGGCGATCCCACAAAATCTTTGGGCACTTCGTATCAGCTTTACAATACTCAGGGCAAAAAGACCACAAAGTCGGCAGTTTACATGACTGCGGCGGATAAGGCTGCGCTGAAAAAGTTCGCGAAAGAGCATTTTGAAAGCGGCTGGTCGCCCGCGCAGAAAGCAGCTTACACCCTCAACTGGATAAACAAAAACGTAGAGTACGCCTCGGGCGATAAGTATTACAAGATAGCGGCAAAGGGCTACGCCGACGCTATTTTTAACGAGAAACTCGGTCAGTGCATACAGTACAACGGCGCAATGGTAGAGATGCTGGTATACTTAGGCTACGACGCACACCTCGTGCAGGGCTACCGCGGACGTTCAACCGATAACAAATGGCAGCATTTCTGGGGTGAGATAACCATAAACAAGAAAAATTACGTTATAGAAGCGGGCAACTACGAAAGCGACGGCGAATGGTGGTACTTGTGCACACCGTATTCGCAGGCGGGCGGCTACATCAAGAACGATAAGGCAGTTACCAAATAATTCAAAACAGCAAAAAATAAAGCGCACGGCGGTGAGATCTCCTGCCGTGCGCTTTTGTATTTTTAGTGGCTTGTTAGGTTTATACCATGAGGTTGCAGATGAGTTTTGCGAACTCTACGGGGTCTTCTACGTCAAGACCCTCTATCAGGCGAGCCTGCGAGTAGAGCAGCTTTGTGTACTCGGTGAGCTTGTCCTTATCGCTTGCGTAAAGCTCTTTCAGCTTGCCGAATACGGGGTGGCTTGCGTTCAGCTCCAGACACTTCTCAGCCGTTACCTTGTTGTTTTCGTTCTGCGGCATAGAGTTGAGCACCTTTTCCATCTCGATGGATACCTGACCCTCGGAAGAAAGGCATACGGGGTAGCTCTTTAGCTTGGCAGAAAGGCGAACTTCCTTTACCTTTCCGCCGAGAGCCTCTTTCATGAAGTCGAGCATTTCCTTGCTCTCTTCCGCGGTCTTTTTGCTCTCTTCCTTTTCTTCATCGCTCTCGAGGTCGAGGTCGCCGTCGGCTATCGACTTGAACTTTTTATCCTTGTACTGCATCATTACTTTGATGGCAAATTCATCGACGTCCTGCGTGAAGTAGAGAACCTCGTAGCCTTTATCCTTTACCTTCTCGAATACAGGCAGCATCTCTATACGCGCCTTCGATTCGCCGCAGGCGTAGTAGATGCAGTCCTGACCCTCTTTCATTCTGTCAACGTACTCCGCAAGGGTGGTCATCTTGCCGTCCTCGAAAGAAGAGGGGAACATCAGCAGGTCTTCCAGCGTGTCCTTAGAAGCGCCGTAGCTCTGGTAAATTCCGAACTTGAACTGTAAGCCGAAAGCTTCGTAGAACTTCTCGTACTTCTCGCGGTCGTTCTTCATAAGCTTGGTAAGCTCGTTCTTTATCGAACGCTCGATGTTGCGGGCGATGACCTTTAGCTGGCGGTCGTGCTGCAGCATCTCACGCGAAATGTTCAGCGAGAGGTCTTCCGAGTCTACCAGACCCTTTACGAAGCTGAAATAGTCGGGCAGCAGGTCGGAGCATTTCTCCATTATCATTACGCCGCTGGAGTAGAGCTGCAAGCCCTTTTCGTAGTCCTTAGAGTAGTAGTCGAAAGGCGCGTGAGATGGGATATACAGCAGGGCGTTGTAAGTAGCCGCGCCCTCGTTTTTGGAGTGTATGTGCGCGATCGGCGGCATATAGTCCATGAATTTCTCGGTGTAGAAATTGTTGTAATCCTCGTCGGTAAGCTCGCTCTTGTTCTTTTTCCAGATAGGCGTCATAGAGTTGAGCGTTTCGTTCACTATGTGCTTTTCGGGCTCGGCGTTCTCGTCCTCGCCGTAATGAGTGTGCTCTACGTCCATCTTTATCGGGAAGCGGATGTAGTCGGAATATTTCTTGACAAGAGTCTGTATCTGATACTGGTCGAGGTAGCGGCTGTACTTCTCGTCATCGGTGTCATCTTTCAGAGTAAGTATCACGTCGGTACCTGCGTTTTCCTTTTCGGCTTCCTCTATAGTGTAGCCGTCCACGCCGTTAGAGTGCCACTTGTAAGCCTTGTCGCTGCCGAAAGCCTTTGTAATTACGGTAACTTCTTTAGCTACCATGAAAGTTGAGTAAAAGCCTACGCCGAATTGACCTATAATGTCAACGTCCTCGCCGAGGTCGTTGTCTTTCTTGAAAGCGAAAGAGCCGCTGTTCGCGATAGTGCCGAGGCAGTTTTCAAGGTCTTCCTCAGTCATGCCTATGCCGTTATCCGAAACGGTGAGGGTACGCGCTTCCTTATCGGGGATTATCTGTATAGCGAAATCCTCTTTCTTTAAGCCTATACTGGTATCGGTGAGCGTTTTGAAATACAGCTTGTCGATAGCGTCGCTGGCGTTTGAGATTATCTCGCGCAGGAATATTTCTTTGTGTGTGTAGATCGAGTTGATCATCATATCGAGCAGGCGCTTCGACTCTGCTTTGAACTGCTTAGTTTCCATAATATGTTTACCTCCGTACTTTTCGTGTTTTTATCAGTCTTGATGTCATTCTGTTAGCACTCTAAACACCCGAGTGCTAATTCTAGATATAATTATACACCAAGCAGTGAAAAATGCAAGCGTTATAACAAAATGCTTACAATTTGTTTACATATACTTAAACATTATAAAGAAAATGTCCTTTGTATTTTCGCCGAATGTATGTTATAATAATATTGTGTAACTATATGCGATATTTCGCACGAAAGGAAAGTGTTTAATTATGGAAATGAAAAAGCTTTTTGAAAATGGAAGAACTGTTTTTTCTATGGAGATATTCCCGCCGAAAAAGCCGGGGACTATCAAGTCGATATATTCCACCCTCGACGGACTCTCTGATATAAAGCCTGATTTTATAAGCTGTACATACGGCGCAGGCGGCAACCCCGCTGATACTTCTACCATCGACATCTGCCGCATAATAAAGGAAAAGTATGGCATACTGCCGATAGCGCATTTTACCTGCGTGAACAATACCCGCGCCGATATTGATAAGGCGATAGAGCTTTTTCGTGCGGCGGGCATAGAGAACGTTCTCGCTCTGCGCGGCGATAAGAACGATAAGTATCCGCCGAAGGAAGATTTTCACTACGCGGCAGACCTTATCAAATATCTGAAAGAAAAAGCGCCCGAGCTGCATATCTCCGCCGCCTGCTACCCCGAAACCCACCCCGAGGCGGAGTCGCCCGTAGCGGATATACTGCGTATGAAGGAAAAAGAGGAGTGCGGCGCTGAACATTTTATGTCGCAGCTTTTCTTCGATAACGAAGACTTTTACGCCTTCCGCGAAAAGACGCAGATAGCAGGCATAAAAAGCCCCATCGAAGCGGGCATAATGCCTGTTACCAGCAAGGCGGGCATACTGCGCATGGTGTCTATGTGCGGCGCAAGCGTGCCGAAAAAGCTGGCGCGCATACTCAATAAGTACGAAAATAACCCCGAGGCTTTCGCCGACGCCTGCGTGCATTACGCGATAGACCAGATAGCCGACCTTATTACAAACGACGTGGACGGCATACACCTCTACTCTATGAACAAGCCGGATACGGCTAAGAAGATATTTGAAGCCGTAAAGAATATGCTTTGATACATTTATAAATAAGGAGCAATATGGACAATAACGGACAATGGTTTGATTTCAGCGGCGCTCAGAACGGCGGCTTCGGCTACAATAACCAGCTGAAAACGGCGCAGGCGAATGAAAAGCGCGCGCTTTTTAAAAACGCCTCATTTCTGGGCATTTTGCTGCTGCTGTATAATGTTTACAATTACATCTTTGTGCGGGTGTTCTATTTCGCCGCATATTCGATAAAGCATGGCGGATTTACGCTGAGCCTAAACGAGGTGCGCAAGTATTTTTACGCCGACAGCTCCTCGCTCGGCTACTCCAGCTCTTTCAGCATGACGATGAACCTCGCTGTGGTTGCGGCTTCGGTGATAATGCTGCTGCTTACCGCTGCGCTGCCTATGCGCATAAACGTGATGAGCATGCTGAAGCCGAAAAAGGGCTGCGTAAAGCAGGGCTTAAAGACCACGCCGATGTGCCTTACGCTGAATATGTTCATTTCGTACATAGTCGCGATATTCGTGGCTACGATGAGCGCGCAGGGCGTTACCGTGCCGGAGGCTGATTTTACCATCAACAAGCCCTCGACATACGCCGTGGTGATACAGCTTGTGTACGTCTGCGTTTTCGCGCCGATAGCTGAGGAGATAATCTACCGCGGGCTGGTGCTGAAATTGCTCTCGCCGTACGGCAAGGGTATGGCGGTATTTTTCTCGGCGCTGCTTTTCGGCATAATGCACGGCAACATACCGCAGGCGGTATCGGCGTTCGCGGGCGGGCTGATATACGCGGCTACGGCTGTATATTTCGACAGCATAGTGCCCACGATAATCATACACGTTTTGAACAACTGCTTCGCCAGCATCACCGATATAGGAAACGCAGTAGGCTTCGACCACGCTTATCAGCTATACTGCGCGCTGAATATCGTGATAATGTTCGCGGGAGTATACGCAATATTCGTCTACCTGCGCGGGCTGATAAAGGGCATACGCCAAAGCGAGCCGAAATGCGCTATGACGGGCGGCGCGCGCTGCATCACCGTGGCTACTAACGTATTCATGCTGATATATTTCGGACTGATGATATGGCAGTATGTGCGCAGTTTTTTGGTTTACAATCAATAGTTTTTAAGGAGAATGACCAATGTTTACAATGCCGCTGGGCATAGATATACCCGACATCAGCGGGCTTAAAAGCGCTTACGAGATCAGCCGCGAGAACGAGGGCTGCATTTCGGCGCTGCTGAGCGCGGACAAGCTTTCGGGCTTTATAAACTCATTCGTCAGCGCTATGGCTGAGCCGATATTTTTCTTCATTGAACTGCCCTGCACGGCTGATGAGGAAAAGGCGCTGGGCGGTAAGTACAAGCTCTACTACCTCGACAACTGCACCAAGCCGGTCATCGCTGCGATAATGAAAACTTACGGTACGCTGCTGATAAACGACGGCGTTTGCAGATTCGGCTTCGGCGGGAACGAGAGCGGCGACGAGCTGTATGTGCAGAGCTACAAGGTTATGAGCATATATTGCTCAAACGCGAAGCTGAAAGCAAAGACGGAAGAGCTGCTGAAAAAAGCGGGCGCTGAAAAGACCGCCGAGCTGCTTACTCCGTGGGATATATTGTCCGAGGAAAACGGCGGCGTGTGCGTGCGCGCGGAGCAGGACGGCGTAAGCCTTTTCGACCTGCCCGAACTGCTGAAAGACGCAGGAATGTACAGCGCAGGAGTAGTTTGATAAGTATAATTTTCCGCATTGCGGATGAAAAAAAGACAGGAGGAAAAATCTATGAACATTCTTCACGATATTTCGCCTAAGGAGATCTCCAGCGAGAAGTTTACCGCGGTGATAGAGATACCTAAAGGCTCGAAAGTCAAGTACGAACTCGATAAGGCTACGGGTATGCTGAGAATGGATAGGATACTTTACACTTCTACCCATTACCCCGCAAACTACGGATTTATCCCCCGCACCCATGCCGACGACGGCGACCCGCTCGACGTATTGGTGCTTTGCTCGGAAACTCTCGAGCCGATGTCGCTGGTAAGGTGCTACCCGATAGGCGTTATCAGCATGATGGATAACGGCGCGGCGGACGAGAAAATAATCTGCATACCCACCGCCGACCCCAGCTACAATACCTATACCGACATCTCAGAGCTGCCGAAGCACATTTTTGAAGAGATGAGCCACTTCTTCTCGGTATACAAGCAGCTGGAGCACAAAGACACCGTGATCGACGATGTGAAGGGCAAGGAAGAAGCCAAGAATATCATCGAGGCGTGCATCGGAAACTACATCGAAAAATTTTGCAAGTAAATAATTGAAACTTCCGCAGAGGGGACGTTTTTCACGCAGATGAAACGCCCCTCTGTTTTTTTGTTTCATAAAGCGGAGCAGGAAACAAAAAGTTTATAAAAAGTTCAGAAAAGCATTTTCGTGGCAGCAAATATTACAGGAAGCAAGATTTTGTTACCGTTTTGTCACTAAAAACAGCCTTTTTGAAACGCTTCGGTACGTTTTTTTGAACAGTTTTTGCGCTTTTTTGGACAATATCTGCTTGGCCTTGGTGGTTGACGAATACTATATATTGTGGTATAATAGAAAAAATGAAAAATAACGCATATATTTAGCACACGGCGCTTAGAAAAGTACTTAGGTTACAAAATTGTAATCTTTTCCTGAAAGGCTGTAACTTTTATCCCCCGGAAGTTGCTTTTGAAACGTTTTCATCTAATTGCCGACGCATTTTTCACGCGTTTTTGGCATATTTTACTGTTGCAATTTTATCTTATATGGTGTATAATTAAGTTGCAGGGGTGAAATGTGCGTAAAAGTGGTGAAACGTCCCACAAAATTCGTACATATCCGCCCGCAGTGGTGAATTTTGCGAAAGGGGGCGAACAGATTGCAGACAAGTATGCTTACGGGAACGTATAACCAGTCGATGGATCAGAAGGGCAGAATGGCTTTTCCCTCCAAGCTGCGCGAGATAATGGGCGAGCGGCTGATAGTTACCAAGGGCGTAGACGGCTGCCTGTTCGTTTACTCGGTGGAAGATTTCGCCCAAAAAGCCGAAAAGCTAAAGGCTCTGCCGATGGCGCAGGGACTCAGGCTGCAGCGCAGCTTTATGGCAAACGCCGTAGAACTCGAGGCGGACAAGCAGGGCAGGATACTCATACCCGCTATACTGCGCTCGATAGCCGCGCTGGAAAAAGACATTACCGTGGTGGGCGTTTCCGACCACTGCGAGATATGGGATCAGAAGCGCTGGGAGGAATTTAATCTCAGCATAACCGATGAGATGCTCATGCAGGCACTGGAGGGAGCTGATTTCTGATGGAAGAATTTAAGCATATCTCAGTTCTGCTGAATGAAACGATAGAGCTTCTCGATATAAAGCCCGACGGTATATACGTTGACGGTACGGCGGGCGGCGCGGGACATTCGCGCGAGATAGCAAAAAGGCTCGACCCCGAAAAGGGCAGGCTTTACGCGCTGGACCGCGACCCCGAGGCCGTAAAGGTGGCTGGCGAAAGGCTGGCGGGTCTGCCCGCGCAGGTGATACACGCCGACTTCGCCGATATGCGCGCCGCACTGAAAAATGTGGGCGTAGAAAAGGTGCAGGGCGTTCTGCTCGACCTAGGCGTATCGTCTTACCAGCTCGATACCGCGCGCAGGGGATTTTCCTACCACGCCGACGCTCCGCTGGATATGCGCATGAGCAGCGAGGGTATGTCCGCGAAGGATCTTGTGAACACATGGTCTTACGAAGATCTGCGGCGGATACTTTACGATTACGGAGAAGAAAAGTTCGCGCCCGCCATCGCAAAGGCGATAGTTGCGGCGCGTGAGATAAAGCCGATAGAAACTACCGGCGAGCTTGCAGAGCTTGTAAAAAGCTCGGTTCCGCAGAGGGTGCGCAGAGAGAAAAATCCCTGCAAAAAGACTTTTCAGGCGGTGCGCATAGCCGTCAATGACGAAATGGGTCAGCTGGACCGCGCGCTTGACGAAGCTTTCGAGCTGCTCGCGCCCGGCGGCAGACTTGCGATAATCACTTTCCACTCGCTGGAGGACAGAATGGTGAAGCGCAGATTTGCGGAATTTTGCAAAGGCTGCACCTGCCCGCCAGAGTTTCCGCAGTGCGTGTGCGGAAAAACGCCGAGGGCTAAGGCAGTAACCCGAAAGCCCGTTACCGCCGCGGAGGAAGAGCTTGAGCACAACAACCGCAGCCGCAGCGCGAAGCTGAGAGTTGTGGAGAAGATTAAGTGACCACAAGAACAGATACATTTATAAAAGTAAGGAGGTCGAAGAACATGGCAGTAAATATGAATTTGGCGTATGAGTACGAGAATTACGATATGCTCGATGAGCACGAGGAAAAGTACGCTGAGAAGATACGCCGCAAAAGGTCGGCGAACAAGCGCAGGAAATTTGCCGCGAATATGAAGATAGTGATAGCGGCGATCATAGTTCTGGCTCTGTTCTCGATCATGACATACGGCAGGGTAGAGCTTTCAAAGCTTTACACCGACAATACAGAGCTTCAGTCGCAGCTTACAACGCTGCAAAACGAGAACATCAGCTTAGAGTCAGAGTTGGCGCAAAAGACGGGTCTTACTAAGGTAGAGGATTTCGCCGAAAATCAGCTCGGTCTGCAAAAGCTGGATAAATCGCAGATAGAATATGTCGAGATAGATGAAAAGACTACCGCCGAGGTGGTAACGCCAGAGGACTCGAATATCTTTGTAAAGATAAAAGATTGGTTCAAAGGGGCGCTGGAATATCTCGGACTGTAACAGAATATTTATTAAGAAAGTTAAGAACATCAGTTATTGTGTGCTTAGCTTTCTTGTTCTATAAAAAATAAGAAATATTTTGGAAGAAAGCAACGCTGAAACATAAATTTTTGGAAACACCATACAGCCAGATAGCAGAAGAAAGGAAAGGGCTTTAAATATCATGACAGACAGACCCAGCGAAAGAATGCGCCGCCGCCTGCTGGTGTGGATGACGGTAATAATGCTGATAGTAGTAATATACACAGTAGCCTGCATATTCAAGGTTTCAGTAAAAGAGAGCAAAAAGTGGCAGACGCTTGCCAATTCTCAGCAGATAACCAGCACCACAGTTTCCGCCTCGCGCGGCACTATCTACGATACTAACGGGCAGGTGCTCGCGCAGAGCGCTACGGTATACACCGTGTATACCGACTGCGCTATGCTTTGGGAATACCTCGACGCTAAGGACGACAAGATACTGGAGTACAAGGCGGCGATAGCCGATGAATCAGACGAGAAAAAGCGCGCGAGCTATCAGGAAAAGCTCGACGCCTGTAAATCATCGCAGGAAACTTACGACTCGCTCGTGAAATTCATGGCTAAGACCCTCGACCTCGACGAAAGCAAGATAGAGGGATATTTCAGCGATAAAAACAGCCGCTACGTTATCATGAAAAAAGAGGTAGAAAAGACCGACGCGGATAAGATAGAGAAGTTCCTAACCGAAAATTCGCTCGACGGCATACGCTGCGACCCCACTACTAAGCGTTTTTACCCGCAGAACAGCCTTGCCGCTAACGTGATAGGCCATACCAATTACGATGGCGAGGGCATTTACGGATTGGAATCTTACTACAACGAGTACCTCTCGGGCGTTGACGGCAGAATAGTCACTGCTGCCGATAAGTACGGTACCGAGATACCTTATAAGTACAAGCAGAGCTACGACGCGCAGGACGGTGACTCGCTTTATCTGAACATCGACATGAATATCCAGTATTATCTGGAAAAAGCTTTGGCGGACTGCGTTTCCGAAAACAAGCCTGCCGAGCGCGCCTGCGGCATAATCATGAACCCGAAAACGGGTGAAGTTTACGCAATGGCGACAAATTACAGCTACGACCCCAACGAACCTGCTGAGATAAGCGACGACGCTACCGCGAGAAAGCTCGCTATGCTCGACGAAAACTCGCAGAAGTACAAAGACCTGCGCCTAGACGCATGGAGCACCGAGTGGAAGAACAAGGCTATCTCGGAACTGTACTTCCCCGGCTCGGTATTCAAGGTAATAACTGGCTCGGCGGCGCTTGAAGAAAAGGCCATAACGCTGACGGACGTTTTCAGCTGCGGCACTTCCATACACGTCGAAGACCGCGACTTTAACTGCTGGTCTACTACCGACCACGGCGCGCAGAACCTTCAGCAAGCTATGGCAAACTCCTGCAACCCCGCTTTCGTACAGATAGGTCAGCGGCTGGGCATGGAGGGCTTCTTCAAATATTTGCAGGCTTACGGCTTTACTGAAAAGACGGGCATAGACCTCCCCGGCGAATCGAACGCTATCTATATGCCGCTCGAGAACATGGGTCAGGTAGCTCTCGCTTCTGAATCCTTCGGACAGACCAACAAGGTAACGCCTATACAGATGATAACCGCATATTCGGCGGCGATAAACGGCGGCTACCTCGTTACCCCGCAGGTGGTGAACAAGATCTACGACTGCAACGGCAACGTTGTAAAGGACTATCAGCCCGTTATAAAGCGCCAGGTGATCTCAGAGGACACCAGCGCCGCTATGCGCGAGATACTGGAAAACGTAGTATCTACCAACACCGGCTCTAACTCGTACATACAGGGCTACCGCATAGGCGGCAAGTCGGGTACTTCGCAGAAGATAGATGTTGACGCTACCGGTAATACCTACGTTTCGTCCTACTGCGCTTTCGCGCCCGCCGACGACCCCGAGGTCATCATGCTCGTAATGGTAGATGACCCGCAGGGCGAGAAATTCTACGGCAGCCAGGTGGCAGCCCCCGTTTGCACTCAGGTGCTTTCAGAAGTTCTGCCCTACCTAGGCTTTTTCCCCGAATACACCGACGAAGAGCTTGCCGAGCTGGAAGTTTCCGTGCCGAACGTAGAGTACCACACGGTTTCCGAAGCGAAGCAGACCATGAGCGCGCTCGGACTTGAAGTAAACGTAGTAGGCGACGGCGACACTGTACTGCGCCAAAGCCCAACGGGCGTTTCGATAGAGCGCGGCGGCACGATAGTGTTTTACACCGATAACACCACCCCCGAAGAAACGGTATCTGTACCGAACGTAGAGGGTCTTTCAAAAGAATATGCAAAACAGCTGCTGCAAAGCTACGGCCTGAACATGACGGCGGAAGGCTCTGCGGCGAACGACGCGAACGCCTACGCCATAGCAAACGAAACGGCGGGCAGAACGGTAGCCGTCGGCACGGCTATCTCGGTAAGCTTTGCACAGTACACGGTAGAATCACAATAATCATATTAAGGACGCGATAAAATGAAACTTAAAGAGCTTGTAAAAGACTTGGATATCGAGTGCGGAGGTCTGGGAGATACTGAGATAACGGGCGTTACCTCAGACACCCGCAGCACCCCCAAGGAGGGATTTGCTTTCGTCTGCATAAAGGGCGGCAGCTTCGACGGACACAGCGCGGCGGCTGATATGGTAAAGCGCGGCGCGGCGGTGGTATTCTGCGAGCGCGACTTAGGGCTGGCTCAGCAGATAATAGTTGAAAACACCCGCGAATTTTACCCGCACCTCTGCGCGGCATGGTTCGGCAACCCCGAGCGCGAGCTGACTATGATAGGCGTTACGGGCACGAACGGCAAGACCACTATAACCACCGTTCTGAAAAAAACGCTGATGGCTTTCGGCAAAAAGTCGGGACTCATCGGCACTTGTCAGAACGAGATAGGCGAAGAGATACTGCCTACCGCGCGCACCACTCCCGAGCCGTATGACCTTTTTGAGCTGCTGCGCAAAATGGCTGACGCGGGCTGCGAATACGCGGTGATGGAGGTTTCCTCGCAGGGTCTGGCGCAGAAGAGGACGGGTCCTTGCCACTACAAAGTCGGCGTTTTCACCAACCTTACGCAAGACCATCTCGACGTGCACGGCAGCATGGAAAATTATTATCAGGCGAAAAAGCTGCTTTTCGGCATATGCGATACTGCTGTGATCAACATTGACGACGAGTACGGCAGACGCTATCTGCGCGAGATAACTTGTCCGGCAAAGACGTTTTCCGCGGCAGAGCCTGCTGATTTTTACGCTGAGGATATAACCCTCGGCGCGGGCGGAGTGAAGTACGTTTACTGCGACGGTAAATCGAAGCACAACGTGAATTTCGCGATGCCTGGTCTTTTCAACGTTTCAAATTCGCTGGCAGTCATCGCCTGCTGTGAAACGCTGGGCTTTGGGCCGAAAGCCGTTATCCGCGAGCTGAACACTATGAAAGGCGTTCGCGGCAGGGCTGAGGTAGTGCCTACGGGCAGAGATTTCACCGTTATCTGCGATTACGCGCACACGCCTGACGCACTTGAAAACGTGCTGAAAGCTATCCGCAACGGCGCAAAGGGCAAAGTAAAGTGCCTTTTCGGCTGCGGCGGAAACCGCGACGCGGGCAAGCGTCCGAAGATGGCGGCTGCGGCGGCGGACAACGCTGATTTTCTGATAGTTACCAGCGATAACCCCCGCAACGAAGACCCCGATGCGATAATCGAGGATGTGCTGAAAGGGCTCGAGGGCAAGACCACCCCGTATATCCGCATGACCGATAGGCGCGAGGCTATACACTGGGCAGTAAAGCACGCGGAAAAGGACGATATAATAGTGCTGGCGGGCAAGGGTCATGAAGATTACCAGATACTTGCGGGCGGAGTAAAGATACATTTCGACGAGCGCGAGGTAGTAGCCGAAGCGCTTGCGGAGCTGGCAGCCGAGGGCAAGTGACACCTGCAAAGCATAGATAAACAAAGGAAAAGAGGTCGGTAAGTAATGGAAAAAATGACATTAGCTGAAATAGTTCAGGCAGTAGAGGGCAGCTTCGGCTACCCCGCCGACATTGAGATAACCTCAGTATCTACCGATACGAGAACGATAAAGCCGAACTCGGTATTCGTAGCGCTGAAAGGCGCGAATTTCGACGGCCATGACTACGGCGCGAAAGCCTGCGAGCTGGGCGCTGAGGCGGTGATCGCCGAGAGGGCGATAGAGGGCGCAAAGTGCATAGTGGTAGATTCTACCGAGCGCGCGCTGCTCACGCTGGCGGCGTATTACAGGCGCAAGTTCGATATACCGCTGGTCGGCATAACGGGCAGCGTCGGCAAGACCACCACAAAAGATATGATAGCGCTGGTGGTCTCCAAAAAGTACAACACCTTAAAGACCGAGGGCAACCACAATAACGAGATAGGCCTGCCGCTGACGCTTTTCAACCTTAGCAGCGAAACGCAGGCGGCGGTCATCGAAATGGGTATGTCGCATTTCGGCGAGATCTCGCGGCTCTCGATGTGCTGCGAGCCTACCGTTGCCGTGATAACCAATATCGGCCATTCGCACATAGAGAACCTCGGCTCTCAGCAGGGCATACTTAAAGCCAAGATGGAGATACTCGACGGCGCGCAGTACATGGCACCGCTGATACTCTCGATGGACGACAAGCTGCTCTCGCACATCGAAGCGCACCACGGCAGAGAGATAATTTTCTACTCGATAAAGAAAAAGACCGCCGATGTATACGCCGCCGACATAAAGGCTGACGAGAACGGCTCGTCTTTTACCATACATTACAAGGACGGCAGCATACCTGCGCGGGTGAACTGCCCCGGCGAGCACAACGTGAAAAACGCGCTGGCGGCTTTTTGCGTAGGCAGAGTGCTAGACATAGCCCCCCAACTGATAGCCGAAGCCATCGGTGAATTCAAGCCGCAGGGCATACGTCAAAATATACGTCAGGCGCGCGGCATGACGTTTATAGTCGACTGCTACAACGCCGCGCCCGACTCGATAAAGGCGGCGCTTTCGACCCTTTCGCAGTCTTCCTGCGGCGAGGGCGGCAGACGCGTTGCCGTGCTTTCAGATATGCTGGAGCTGGGCAAACATTCGCGCACTCTGCACAAGCTGGCGGGCGAATACGTCGCGGCTTCGTCGGCAGACCTGCTTTACTGCTGCGGCACTGAGGCGAAATTTTACGTTGACGGCGCTTTGAAAAAGGGTATGCCCGAGGAAAACTGCCGCTGGTTCGAGAGCAAGGCTGATATGACAGCCGCGCTGAAAGCCGAGCTGCACGAGGGCGATACAGTGCTTTTCAAAGCCAGCAGAGGTATGAAGCTGGAAGAAGTTGTGAATGCTCTGGAGTAAGATCTCGGTCATTCTCGCCATGCAGATGGTGCTGGGCTGGGCGCTCGGCAGGGTGGGCATACCCCTACTGCGGCGGCTGAAAACGGGCAGGTACGACCCATATGTCGGCGACCGTTTTTTGGCAGACGGCTCTGAGCCTGCGTTCGGCGGGGCGGCGGCGCTTATAGTGCTGACATTCGGCATATCTGCCGCGGCGGCTGTTTGCGGTGGCGGCAGGCGGCTTTACCTAGCCTGCGGATTCATCGCGCTGGCGACCCTTGCGGGCGCGGCGGATGACTTGCTGACAGACGTTTTCGGCAAAAATTACGGCGCGAGCGCGGCGGCTAAGCTGGGCTGGTGCTACGCCGCGAGCTTTGTCTGCCTGCTGATCTGCCGAAAGATGCAAATAATTGAAACTGCGGTGCTGCTGCCGTTTCATCTTGGAACGATAGATTTTGGCGCGCTTTTCTGCCCCGTAATGGCGGCGGCAATGACTGCGCTGATATATTCATATAAATATTTTAACCGATTCGGTACAGACGGCTCGACCTGCGCCGAGGGGCTTTGCGCCGCCCAAATATTCCTCGCGGGGCTGCTTTTTGCGGCGGCGGGCGGCGTTATCTCCGACGATACCGCGCAAACTTTCGGCTACCTCGCGGCGGGCGCGGCGGCTTCATCGCTGATATGGGGGCTTGCCCCCGCGAAGCTGAGAAGCGGCGCTTCGGGCGGGTATTTCTGCGGCGCTGTTGCGGCGGCGATGCTGACATTTTGCAGCGAGCTTGAATTTGCGATGCTTCTGCTCGCCCTGCCCGCCGTGACAGACGCGCTTTGCTCGGCGGTACAGTATTTGGTCTACCGAAAGAGCAGGAAATTTCTGCTTAAAGGCTCTTCGCTGCACAGCCATCTTATGGCAAAAAAGTGGAGTACTTACAAGGTCATAGTGCTGTTTTCGGCAATGACCGCCGCCGCGGGCGCAGGAACGCTGGCGTTTGCAGCGTATTCTGAGAGAATAATTTTGAAATAGTTGACAAAAGGAGTGAGAACAGTTGGCATCTTTGTCCAAAAACAAGCGTGAAAAAAGCGCTAAGGTTCAAAAGAGAAAAAAGACCGAGTTCAGAATAGTGCTGGCTGAGATTGACAAAACGTTTTTCCTTATAGTGGTAATATTGCTGGTTTTCGGACTTATAATGATGTTTTCCGCCAGCTACGCCGCCGCGCTCAATGAGCACAATGATGGTTATTACTTCCTGAAAAGACAGCTTATGTGCGCAGGGCTGGGCATTATCGCGATGTTCATCACCTCTTTCGTCGATTACAATTTCTTTTACAATACTAAGGTTGCGTACCTTATTTTTCTAGGCTCGTTAGGATTATGTATCTATACGGCGCTTTTCGGACAAGAAACGGCGGGCGCTCGGCGATGGATAACCCTTTTGGGCATACAATTCCAGCCCTCTGAGCTGCTGAAGATCGCGTTTATCATCATATTTGCTTACATATTATCCGTAAATGCCCAAAAGCTGAAAACCAGCTGGAAGCACTGCTTCATACCGTTCATCGTGATATTCGGACTGGTCTGCGGCGTGCTTGCTATGCAGCGCCACATCTCGGCGGTAATGCTCATCGGCATAATCGGTATATCAATGATGTTCGTCAGCGGTATGCCCTCGAAATTTTTCTGGCGGTTTATGGCGATATGCGCGGGCGCGGGCGTGCTGATGGTTCTCGCCCTCGTGATAAAGGGCGGCGGCAATTTCAGCTACATTTCCGACCGTCTTGAAAGCTGGCGCAATCCGCTTTCCGACCCATCAGACAAGACTCACCAGACCTACGAATCGCTGCTGGCTATAGGCTCGGGCGGTTGGTTCGGGCTGGGCTTTGGCGAATCGCGCCAGAAATACCTCTACCTGCCTGAATCGCAGAACGACTTCATCTTCTCGATAATCTGTGAAGAGCTGGGCTTTATCGGCGGCGTTATCGTCGTGCTGCTTTTCGTGCTCTTCGTTATAAAAGGCTTTCAGATAGCTGCAAACGCCCGCGACCGCTTCGGTATGCTGCTGGCTACGGGCATAACTATACAGATAGGTTCGCAGGCGCTGCTAAATATAATGGTGGCCTCAAACGCTTTCCCAAATACGGGCATATCGCTGCCGTTTTTCAGCGCGGGCGGTACGGCGCTGGTTTTCCAGCTTTTTGAGATGGGCATACTGCTCAGCATCTCGCGCCAAAATCTGAAATACAGGTCGGGCGAAAAGCGCGCGGTAAAGGCTGTTTCTGCGGCGGATACGTCCAAAACTGCCGAACCTACTCAGTCTGTATAAATTTTACATAAGGGAGATCTTTGATAATGCTAAGAGTTCTGCTTGCAGGCGGCGGCACGGCGGGTCATGTAAATCCCGCGCTCGCCATCGCAGAGATAATAAAAAAACACCACCCCGAAGCGGAGTTCGCCTTTGCGGGCAACCCCGAAAAGCTTGAGGCAAAGCTTGTGCCGCAGGCGGGCTACAAATTTTACCCGATACAGGTAGAGGGCTTTCAGCGAAAGCTCAATAAGAAAAATATCAAGCGCAATCTGCACGCGCTGAAATGCCTTACCAAGACCACCTCGCGCAGCCGCGAGATAATCGGCGATTTCAAGCCCGATCTGGTTATCGGCACGGGCGGCTACGTCGCGGGGCCGGTGGTGAGAACGGCGGCTAAGATGGGCATACTCACCGCTATCCACGAGCAAAACGCCTACCCCGGCGTTACCAACAAGCTGCTCTCGAAGTACGCCGATAAGGTCATGCTCACGGTAGAGGAAGCAAAGCAGTATCTTGACCCTAAGATAGAGTACACCGTTACGGGTCTGCCCGTGCGTTCCGGATTTTCGACTATCACAAAAGAGCAGGCGCGCCGCGAGCTGGGCTTTGATAACGACACCGTTTGCATACTCTCTACGGGCGGAAGTTTGGGCGCGGGCGCGATAAATTCCGCCGTGCTCGACCTCATAGCATGGTACAAATCTGAGGGCGTTACCGTAAACCATATACATTCTTACGGCGGCAACGGCAAGTCTACCCAGTTTGAAAAATGCCTAGCCGATAAGGGCGTGACGCTGGAGGGCAACCCGCACCTTATGGTAAAAGAATACATCAACAATATGCCTACCTGCATGGCGGCGGCAGACCTAGTTATCTCGCGCTGCGGCGCGAACGCGCTTACCGAGCTTGAGGCTATGGGACGCGGCTCGATACTCGTGCCTTCGCCGATAGTTGCGGGCAACCACCAGTATTACAACGGCATGGTGCTGCAAAAGGCGGGCGCGGCGATAGTTATAGAGCAGAAAGATTTTACATCTGAAAAGCTGATAAGCATTGTGAAAGAGCTGCTCGCCGACCGCGAAAAGCTCGCTGCGCTCTCAGAAAACGCAGCGCGCATATACATTAAAGATACCGACGACAGGATATATTCGGCGCTAGCACCGCTTATCGAAAAGGCGGCGAGCAAGTAAAGTCAGTATCGTATTTGAAAGGGAAGTTTAAGATATGGCAAGAAAACCATCTATGGATTCTATAAAGACCCCCGACCTTAATAATCTTGACGAAAACCAGACAAAAGTTCTCAATACCTTCGACCGCTACACTAGGGCGGAGGATTATTCGGGAAAGGTGCGCGCTGATTTTGACAGGGCGCAGCACGTTAAAGATTTTGAGCTGAAATCAAAGGAAGAGCCGGAGGAAGAAAACGGCGAGAAGCTCTCGGAAGAATTTACCGCGCGGCGCAATAACCCGCAGGCTGAGAGTACGCTGAACAAGGGCGTAAAGGTTCGCGGAAAATACGTTGCGCGCAAAAAGCTCATCACGGCGGCTATATGTATTGTCGCGGCGATAGTACTGGTAATGTTCTTCGCCCCGCCGATATTTAACGCAGTTGACGGCGAAAGCGGCTGCCGCAGCGAGGATATTTTCGCGAAAACAGGCGCTACACAGTACCGCGCCGACATTATGACGAACCGCTACGTTTACAATATCGAGGCGCTTTCGAGCGACAAGAGCAGCAGCTACCGCATTTGCACGATAGCTTTTAAGGCGAAAAACTTCACGCCTTTTGAGATGACCGCCGAGGATTACGTTATAGCGAACGGCGGCGATTTCAGCTCGCACATAGTTTATTCCACATACGTCGGCGACTCTAACGTTATACCGCCTTTCAGCACCAAAGATGTAAAGATAGAGGTGCTTATAAATAAGGACGGCTTGGACGACAAGCAGTTCGACGACGCTATAACTTCGCTGCATCTGAGAACCAGCGGCACTAAGAAAAAAATAGGCAAGCACATAAGCATACCTACCATACCCGCGTGGTTCAGCGTTTCAGACGTTATAACCTTCGACCCCGACGCCTGACGCTATACACCGAAAGACAGTCTTTTGCATATTATAAAGCATATTGACATTGCGAGGTGTGAGATATGCAAAAGCTGAAAATAGAGGGCGGGGGCAGGCTGAGCGGCGAGCTGGAGATACAGGGTGCAAAAAACAGCGTTCTGCCCCTGCTGAGCGCCTGCGTGCTGGTGAACGGCGAGGTGCGGCTGAAAAGATGTCCCTCGCTCTCAGACGTTTACTCCGCTATGCGGATACTGAGCAGCTTGGGATGTAAATGCAGGCGCAGCGCGGCGGGCGAGGTGTACATAGATACGCGCGGGCTGGAAAGCACTGCCGTTTCCGACTCGCTGATGCGTCAGATGCGCTCTTCGATAATCTTTCTGGGCGCGTTGCTGTGCAGGGCGGGGGAGTGCACGCTGAGTTTCCCCGGCGGCTGCGAGCTTGGCCCGCGGCCTATCGACCTGCATCTTTCCGCGCTGAGGCAGCTCGGTGCGAAGATAACTGAGGAGCACGGCGCGCTGATATGCCGCAGTGCGAACGGGCTTCGCGGCACACAGATAGACCTTTCGTTCCCATCGGTGGGGGCGACTGAGAACATCATGCTTGCCGCCGTGTGCGCAAAGGGCGAAACGGTGATCTCAAACGCCGCGCGCGAGCCTGAGATATGCGACCTTGCCGACTTCCTCAACCTATGCGGCGCTAAGATACGCGGCGCAGGCAGCCAGCGGATAGTGGTAGAGGGAGTACCGCGCGAGAACCTGCACGGCTGTGAATTTGAGGTGATGCCTGACAGGATAGCGGCTGTGACGTATATGTGCGCGGCGGCGGCTACCGGCGGCGAAGTCAGCCTGCACGGCGCGCGTATGGGCGATATCGAAGCGGTGGTAAATCTGCTGCGGCAGGCGGGGTGCAGGATATGCGCCTGCGGCGACGGCGTGTGCTTAGCGGCAAACGGACGGCTGAAAGCTGTGCGCACTGTGAGAACGCAGCCCTACCCCGGTTTCCCGACTGACGCGCAGGCTATCGTGATGGCATGCATGGCGAAAGCGCGCGGCACGGGGATATTTGTAGAAGAAATTTTTGAAAACAGATTTCGCCACGTTGACGAGCTGACGCGCATGGGCGCGGACATCAAGACAGAGGGACGCGTGGCGGTGGTCAGCGGAGTGGAGCGGCTTTACGGAGCGAGCGTTTCAGCACCCGACCTGCGCGGCGGCGCGGCACTATGCGTGGCGGCAGCGGCTGCGGAGGGCGTGAGCGAGATAGCGAACGTAGAGCTGATAGACCGCGGCTACGAATCAATAGAAAAGGCGCTTTGCGCACTGGGCGCGAAGGCTGAAAGGGAATGAAAAGGAAAGTAAAGATATGCAGGATCGCAGAGATAACGGAAGGAAAAATTATCCGCCGCCGACGGCGTATATGTCGCCAGCGGCGCACCACAGAAAAAGAACGGGCGTGCTGAACCTGTACCTTACGCTGGGTGTTTCGATAGCGGCGGCGCTTGCCGCACTGCTGAGCGTGAACGTATTTTTCGGGCTTAACGCACAGAACATACAGGTCAGCGGCACCGACCTCTACACCGCCGAGCAGATACAGTTCGTCGGCGGAATGGCAGATGGGCAGAACCTCATAAGGCTAAATACCGACTTCATAGCAAACAGGCTGAAAAAGAGCTTAGTGTATGTTGACGACGTTACGGTAGAAAAGCACTACCCCGACTCGCTCAGCGTGACGATAACGCAGGCGAAGGAAGCGGCGGATATAAAGACTAAGAGCGGCTGGTGCACGGTATCGCAGTCGGGCAGGGTGCTTTCGGCAAACCCCGAGCGCGTGAATACGAAGCTGCCCGAGGTAGTGGGCTACGAGCTGAAAAGCGAAACGGCGGGCGACAAAGCCGAGTCAACCGACGCGCAAAAGACCGAGATACTCGGCGACCTTTTCGACCGCATGAACAGCCTCGGCATGAAAAATATCAAAAAGATCGACATCACCGACCGCACGGATATAAAGCTGAATTACGACAACAGGATAGAGATACAGCTCGGCAGCTCGGTAGACCTTGACATAAAGCTGACCTACATAAAGACGGTGCTGGATAAGGGGCTGCCCGAAAGCTACGAGGGCACGCTGCGCTACAACGGTATCGACAGCGGTATCTCGGCTATACCTAAGCAGGCAGACGTTCCCATCAAGACCTCGAGCAAGGCGGACAGCTCAAGCAGCGCAGACAGCTCGGCAGCAGAAGCTTACGCCGACGGCACTGCAAGCGCGGCGGACAGCAGCACCGATACAACTACCGACAACGGCTGGGGTTACGGCGACCAGTACGATCAGAATTACGATAACGGCTACGATCAGGGCTATCAGGACTACACCGATCAGAACTGGGGCTACGACAACGGCGACGGATATTCATACGATTACGGCGACGGCGGCTACAGCGACGATACGGGCGTAAATTACGGATATTGACGATGGAAAAATGCACAATTGGCAGTTAGAAAATCGGTGGCAAATTGTGAGAAACGTAAAAATTTTGCGACATTGTACTTTTGCGCTTTACATTTATCAGAATTTGTGATAATATAAAAGTATAACTATTATTGTGCTCATTTTTGGACAGTTGCGTCCACATAAAGCGCGGAGATAAAGCTTTTCGGCGCACAATACAAAGTAAAAATGCAGTTGGCAGGAGGATGTTGAACATGGCATACGAATATGTTGAAGCACCTATCGAGGGTGCAAAGATCAAAGTGATCGGCGTTGGCGGCGGCGGCGGAAACGCGCTAAACTGCATTGCCGATACAGGTATAGTTGGAAACGTTGATTACATAGCGATCAACACCGATATACAGGCTCTGAAAAATTCCAAAGCTCCCGAGAAGATACAGATAGGCTCGAAGCTTACTCACGGTCTGGGCGCAGGCGCAAAGCCCGAAGTTGGCGAAGCGAGCGCTAAGGAGAGCCAGGACGAGATAACCGAAGCTATCAAGGACGCAGACATGGTATTCATCACCGCAGGCATGGGCGGCGGTACCGGCACAGGCGCAGCCCCAGTAGTTGCACAGATAGCTCACGATATGGATAAGCTTACCATCGCTGTAGTTACCAAGCCTTTCAAATTTGAAGGCGCTAAGAAGATGGAAAAGGCCGAAAAGGGTATTGCTCAGCTGCTCGAAAACGTTGACGCGCTCATCGTTATCCCTAACCAGAACCTGCTTGCAAGCGGTCAGAAGCTCACCATGCGCCAGTCGTATGCGCTTGCTGATGAGGTGCTCAAGACCGATGTTATCTCCATTGCCGAGATAATCACAAGACACGACGATATAAATGTTGACTTTGCCGACATTACTACTATTATAAAGAACGCAGGCTACGCTCACATGGCTATCGGCCACGCACAGGGCAAGGATAAGGTAGCCGAGGTAGTAGCTCAGGTTATCAAGAGCGACCTGCTTGAAACTGCTATCGCCGGCGCTAAGAGACTGCTCGTAAACATCACTATGAGCGAGGACATCGTAGTAGACGAGATCGACGAGCTGACCAACGCCATCACTGAGGCTGTTGACGAGGACGCTGAGATCATCTTCGGTAACGGCTATGACAGCGAGATGAAGGACGAGGTTTACGTTACCGTTATCGCTGCTGATTTCGACGGCGCTGCTTCCAAAAAGGCTGCTGCCCAGAACGCTGCTAAGGCTGCCGCACCCGCTGAGAACGCTGCTGACGACAAGAAGGCGAACGCTGAGGCTATGAGCAGAGCAGGCGTGAAGGCTGCTGATAATCCTACTTACTACGACGATATTTTCAATATCTTCAAGAATAAGTAATATTTATCAAAGAAATTATTGTGATGAGAAGCGTTTCGGAAATATTTCGGAACGCTTCTATTTTTGTGAATATTTTGTTATTTGATTTTGTACATTTTCACAAAAACGTTTGAAATATATTTAACATCTTTACAATAGTTACAACCATAGTTGATTTAAACAAAAATATTTGCATGGATTTGTGTAAAGCGATGAAGTTTCGTAAATTTAAGTTTTATGGTTGAAAAAAATAGCAAAGTATAGTATAATTAAAGTATGTAATCTACTACTTTCTTAGGAGGAATACAAAATGGCTAACAATGGTTATTTAAGGACCGTCCGTATGGGCGGATTTGACAAGCAGGACGTACTTGCTTATGTAGATGATCTTAACTCGAAGATCTACAACCTCGAGAACAAGGTCAAAGATCTGGAAGAAACTAACGAGCGCCTCGAGCTGGCTAGCGAAAACGGCGGTTCAAGCGATTTCGAGGGCAAGGAAGAGCTCGAGAAAAAGGTAGAAGAGGCTAAGAATAAGGTAGCAGAGTTGATGGCTTCCACCGATTCTATGACTATGCGTATAGCCGACTATGAGCAGCAGATCACCGAAAAGGACGCTACCATAGCTGAGCAGAACGAGCAGATAGAAGACCTCAAAGAAAAGCTTGAAAAGGCTGAGAAGGAAGCTGCAAGCGCAGGCGGAGCAGCACCCGCATTTGACCTCGGAAGCGTATTCATCGAGGCTCAGAACACCGCTAATAAGGTAGTTACCGAGGCTAAGAAGGCTGCTAAGCAGATGACCGACGAGGCCGAAGTACAGGCTAACCAGATAATCGACGACGCTAACGCACAGGCTGAGGCTGCTGTATCCAAGGCTCAGAACGAGGCTACTCAGACTCTCCAGACCGCTGCTGCAAGCGCTGAATCTATGACCGCTGCCGCTAAGGCTGAGGTAGACGCTATCACTTCTTCCGCCAGAAAGGAAGCTGACGAGGTAACATCTACCGCTAAGGCTGAGGCTGAGAAGATGACATCTGACGCAAGCGCTAAGGCTTACAAGGTTACCACCGAGGCTGAGGCTAAGGCTGCTAAGATGATCGAGGACGCTAAGAACGAGACCGCTAACATCCGTGCTAAGTCTGAAGACCTCAGAAACGGCGTAAAGACCGAGTTCGAGAGCCTCAACGGCACTGTTTCGAAACTTCTCTCGCAGCTTAACGAACTCAGCACTGAGAGCATGAGAATGGCTTCCGCCGCAAGAGATCTCGTAGACGAGGGTCTTGATCTGGTAGACGGCGAATAATTACATATGAGCGAGATCATAAAACTGCGCACCGAACAGCTGAGGGAGTACGCTCCCAAGCTGCGTGCGGGCGATAAGATACTGCTGACGGGTACAGTGTACACCTCGCGCGACGCGGCTCATAAGCGTATAACGGCTCTGCTGGACAGCGGCGAACCGGTACCTTACGACCTGAAAGACGCGGTGATATACTACGCCGGCCCTACCCCCTCGCCGGAGGGCAAGCCGATAGGCTCGTGCGGGCCGACCACCAGCGGCAGAATGGATAGATTTGCACCCCGCTTTCTCGACCTCGGTCTTGTTGCGATGATCGGCAAGGGCGAGCGCTCGGAAGAGGTCTGCGAAGCTATCGTGAGAAACGGTGCGGTGTACCTCTGCGCTGTAGGCGGCTGCGGCGCGCTGGCGGCAAGCAGGATAAAGTCCTGCGAGGTCATAGCTTTTGAAGACCTCGGCTGCGAGTCGGTAAAGCGCCTTTACGTCGAAGATTTCCCGCTGGTAGTCACTATTGATTGCAGCGGCGGAAATGTCTTTAAGACAGGCAGAGCGGAATACGCCGAAATATAAGCAAATACTGAGGAATATGGGCAGGCAGCCTGTATTCCTCTTTTTGTATTGCCTTTTTGTACAAATTTCGCGCGGCAATCTGTAAAATGTTACAAAAATACTGACTTTTTAAATAAATATTGAAATTTGCTTGACTTTTTTTCTCACTTGTGTTATTCTATTATTATGGCATTTTATAATGCGTTGGTTACGGAGGCGTTGGTTTGAGTTCAGAGCAGCAGAAAACACAGTTCGGCAAGTACAGCGATGAAGAGCTTGCCGCGCTCGCGAAGCAGAGCACTGAGGCGGCGGGCGAACTGACAAAGAGGTTTTTTGCGCCGATACGCGCGGCTGCGGTCGCGATAGACCAGCAGATCTCTGACGACCTGCTGCAAGAGGGTCTGCTGGCTATGCTCTCAGCCGTTGGCAGTTTTGACGAAAAGCGCGGCAGTCTGCGGGCGTATGTTATGACCTGCGCGCGAAACCGTATGCTTTCAGCCGTGCGCCGAAACAAACCGCTGGGCGGCGATTACGATGGCTCTGAAGAGCTTGAGGACAAGACCGAGCCTGCTGCGGACGATGGCGCTATGGAGCTTTTTCGTGAGCTGTATGAGGCTATGGAGCGGCAGCTTACCGAGCGCGAGAGGGGCGTGCTGACCGCGTATATGACGGGTATGAGCTACGCCGAGATAGCGCAGTCGCTCGAGATAACGGAAAAAGCAGTCGATAACGCAATGCAGAGGGCGCGCCGCAAGCTCAGAAAAGAATTTGGCAGGCAGCCGTAAATGTCACGAAATATGCGCTTTTGCTTAGTAAGCGCGGCGACAGCCGTAGAGCCGGTGCAATTCCGGCGTGGCGCAAAGCTATTTATTTACGTTGGGCTAGGGGTACGCCCTAATTGCCGGAAAGGTTAGGTTTATCATGTACGAAGACAAGACATTAGTATGCAAGGACTGCGGAAACGAGTTCGTATTCACAGCAGGCGAGCAGGAATTTTACGCTGAAAAAGGTTTTGTGAACGAGCCGCAGAGATGCAAGGCTTGCCGCGACGCTCGCAAGCAGGGCGGAGCAAGGGGAGAAAAGCAGATGTTTACCGCTGTATGCGCTTCCTGCGGCGGCGAAGCTAAAGTTCCTTTCAAGCCCAGAGAGGACAGACCTGTATATTGCAGCGAGTGCTTTGCAAAAATGAGAGAAAATTGATCCGACTAAAACACGCTTTGTGCCGCTTGGTATAAACTATATTTTATTTGAGATGAATTTGCTAAAAAAAGACAGACCTTTTTGCGGGTCTGTCTTTTTGTTTATGCAATAATTCTGTTCTACTTTTTTGCGTTCGCGAGCATAAGCTTTATGCGGTTCTCTTGGTTTACCTTCGTAGCGCCGGGGTCGTAGTCGATGGCGACTATGTTTGCGTTAGGGTAAGCTTCTTTGATAACGCGGCTCATGCCCTTTGCCACAATGTGGTTCGGCAGGCAGCCAAAGGGCTGGGTGCAGATTATATTCTCCGTGCCGGTCTCGGCGAGCGCTGCCATTTCGGCGGTTATCAGCCAGCCTTCGCCCATCTTCACGCCCTGATTCATGTACTTGTCGGCGCAGGCACGAAGGTGCTCGAAATCGTGCGGCGGGAAAAATTCGCCCTGCTCTTCGATCATCTTGATCTGCTCGCGCTGGAATTTGTAAAGCACATCGTAGCCGATCTTGTATGCGGCGGTGCGGGGCGTCTGCTTATCGTAAAGGCGCGCGTCGTTTATGAGGTCGGAAGCGCAGTACAGCACGAAATCCAGCAGACCAGGCACGTTCGGCTCGCAGCCCTCAGACATAAGGAAGTTGTTGAGGTCGTTGTTCGCGAGCGGCGAATATTTAACGTATATCTCGCCGACAATGCCCACGCGCGGCTTCTTTTCCTTAGTGCGCGGCAGTGCGGCGAAATCTTTCAGCATAGCGCGGTAGATGGACTTTGTGTTCATAAACTGCGTTTTCGTGCCCATAAGCTTGCCTATGCGGTGCTGCCAGCGCGCGAGAAGCTGGTCGGTGCTGTTTTTGTTGATCTCGTAAGGCTTGCACTGGTTGTACAGCAGCATCAGCATATCGCCGTAAAGCACGCAGTAGATCAGCCTTGTGATTATCGGTATGGTCATGGGGAACGCGGGATTCGGCTCCAGTCCGCTGAAATTCAGCGAGAGTACGGGAACCTGCGGGAACTGCGTCGATATAGCCTTGCGGATAAGGTAGATGTAGTTTGAAGCACGGCAGCCGCCGCCCGTCTGGGAGATGAGCAGGGCGACCTTGTTCACGTCGTACTTGCCGCTTTTCAGCGCGTCCATGTATTGGCCGATGACGAGCAGCGCGGGGTAGCAGGTGTCGTTGTGGGTGTTTTTCAGTCCCTCGTCTACTACGTTGCGGCTGGTATTTGTCAGCAGCTCCATTTTGTAGCCGAAGTGCTCGTATGCCTTGATTATAAGGTTAAAGTGTATCGGCAGCATATCGGGTATGAGTATCGTGTAGTCTTTCTTCATATCCTCGGTAAAGGTAGTGCGCTTTACGCGGTCGGAATACTGCTTCTGCTGTTTTGGCTGTTTGCTCATTATGCTTACACTTCCTTTCCGTTTTTCGCGGCGTCTTTTTCTTCAAGCGCCGCCGCGAGCGAGCGCAGGCGTATCTTAGCCGCGCCCAGATTGGTTATCTCGTCGATCTTTAGCTGAGTGTAAAGCTTTCCGTGCTCCTCGAGTATAGCGCGAACTTCGTCGGTGGTAACGGCGTCGATGCCGCAGCCGAATGATACAAGCTGTACTAGCTGCATATCGTCGTTTTCGCAAACGTACTCTGCCGCGCGGTAAAGTCTTGCGTGGTATGTCCACTGGTTGAGTACGTCGAGAGGCGGGCAGTCTACCAGATTTGCCACGCTGTCCTCGGTGACTACCGCGAAGCCCAGCGAGGCTATCAGCTTGTGTATTCCATGGTTTATCTCGCGGTCGATGTGGTAAGGTCTGCCCGCGAGCACGATTATTTTCTGACCCTTGCTGCGCGCGTCGGCGATTATCTCTAGGGCTTTCTGCTCATTGGCGCGCTTGTAGCGCAGCTGCTCGGAGTAAGCCTTGTTCAGCACGCCGAGCACCTGCTTTTCTTTTATGCCGTATGAGCGCAGCGCCGCGGCTACGTTCTTGGCTGTATTTTTCTTGAAGTTAATATCGAGGTAGGGGGTTATGAAATTGCTGCTGTTTAGGTCGGGGATATTCGCTTTCAGCAGCTCGGGGTAGTAGGCTACTACGGGGCAGTTGTAGTGGTTATCCGCCTGACCCTCGTCGATATTGTAGCTCATGCAGGGGTAGAAGATAAAGTCTACGCCCTTATCGAGCAGGTTGAGTATATGTCCGTGCGCGAGCTTAGCGGGGTAGCATACGGTGTCAGAGGGTATGGTCTGCTGACCGCGGTAGTATGTATCGCGCGAGGATTCGTCTGAAAGAACTACTTCAAATCCCAGCTCGGTGAGCATGGTGTGGAAGAAAGGCAGCATATCGTAATAGCTCAGCGCCATAGGTATGCCTACCCGCGCGATGGGCTTGCCGTGCGGCTTTTTCTCGCCGTAGGCTTCCAGCTGCTCTAGCTTGTATTCGTACATATTCTCCGTCTTGTTGGCAAGCTTTATGCCCGCGCCCTTTTCGCAGCGGTTGCCCGAAACGAAGCGGTGGCCGTCGCTGAAACGGATTATAGTGAGGTTGCAGTGGGCTGTACAGCCGCCGCACTGCGCCGACATAGAGTTGTACGCAAAATCGCGAAGCTGGTCGAGGGTAAGTATAGAAGAAGTGCGCTGCGGCTCGGCTTTGGTCTTTTCCATAGCGAAGATTGCGCAGCCGAAAGCGCCCATCAGTCCTGCTATCGCGGGGCGGATAACGTTTCTGCCAAGCTCCATCTCAAACGAGCGCAATACGGCGTCGTTTAAGAACGTACCGCCCTGTACTACTATGTTCTTGCCCAGCTCGTCGATGGATTTAGCGCGGATAACTTTGTATACCGCGTTCTTGATTATCGAGGAGGAAAGTCCCGCCGATATGTCTTCTACCGAAGCGCCGTCCTTCTGCGCCTGTTTTACGGAAGAGTTCATGAATACCGTGCAGCGCGAGCCTAGCTCTACTGGGGCTTTTGCGAAAAGTCCGAGGTTCGCAAAGTCGGCTATCTCGTAGCCCATAGCCTGCGCGAATGTCTGTATGAAAGAGCCGCAGCCCGAGGAGCATGCCTCGTTCAGCATGATGCTGTCTATCGCGTTGTTCTTTATCTTGAAGCACTTTATGTCCTGACCGCCGATGTCGATGATGAAGTCAACGTCGGGGCAGAAGAAAGCCGCCGCCTTGTAGTGCGCTACTGTTTCTACTATGCCGAAGTCTACGCCCAAGCCCGCCTTTATGAGGTCTTCGCCGTAGCCCGTTACCGCCGAAGCTTTTATGTTCAGTCCGGGGTTCGCTATGCGGTAGATGTCCTCCAGTTTCGAGGCTATAATGTCGAGCGGCTGACCCTTGCTTGAGCAGTAGTGCTGATAAAGCAGCCTGCCGTCCGGCGTGATGAGGACCAGCTTCGTGGTGGTAGAGCCTGCGTCGATACCGAGGTACGCGTCGCCTGAGTAGGTCTTTATATCGGCGTACTTTAGGTCTGACTGCTTGTGGCGCGCCACAAATTCCTCGTACTCAGCGCGGTCTTTAAAGAGGGGAGTGCCCGTAACTATATTGTCCGCGGTCTTTGCGTTTATTATCTTATCCAGCGTTTCGTCGATGGTCATGGCTTCTGAAATGTCGTGCGCCTGAAGCGCGCAGCCGTAAGCCATGAAGCATGGTGCGAGGTCGGGGAACACCGCGTGCTCAGCGTCGAGGTGCAGTGTTTCGGTAAACGCCTTTCTCAGACCCTTTAAGAACGAGAGAGGGCCGCCGAGGAAGAGCACGTTGCCAGCTATCTTTCTGCCCTGCGCCAGTCCCGAAACGGTCTGGTCTACTACCGCTTGGAAAATCGAAGCGGCTATGTCCTCTTTCTTAGCGCCCTGATTGAGCAGCGGCTGAATATCGCTCTTCGCGAAAACGCCGCAGCGCGAAGCTATCGGGTAAAGGCGTGTGCTTTTCAGCGAGAGCCTATCCAGTTCGTCGGCAGTAACGCCTAAAAGCTGCGCCATCTGGTCGATGAAAGCGCCCGTACCGCCCGCGCAAGAGCCGTTCATGCGCTGTTCCACGCCGCCGGTGAGGAAGATTATCTTAGCGTCCTCGCCTCCCAGCTCTACCACTACGTCTGTAAGCGGGTAGCTCTTGTTTACGGCGACGAAAGCGGAGTATACCTCCTGCACGAACTCTATTCCGCTTGCCTGCGCTATGCCCAGACCTGCCGAGCCTGTGATGGCTGTGCGGAAGCGCTCGCCCTTGTACTTTTCGTTTATTATACGCAGCTGCTCGGCAACTGTTTCGCGCACTTTAGAGAAGTGGCGTTCGTATTTTGAATATATTATCTCGCCCTCTTTTAGTATCACGGTCTTTACCGTAGTAGAGCCTACGTCGATACCGAGGTCATATATAATGCTCATCTGTTTTTCTACCGATCCTTTCGCTGTATTTAAAACATTTATTCACATACTTATACTCAATAATTATAGCATATTTCACTCAAAAAGAAAAGCACTTTTTTGTGAAAAAAGTGCCGCATATTTTGAATTGTGTGCAAAAACATTTATACAATATCTCGTCAGAAAATGTCTTTTTTCTTTTTGATCTGCCGTCTTATCAGTACGAATATCGTCACGCCCAGGCAGAGTATCAGGAATATAGGCACGAGCCATGTGTTTTCGTTTTCAGCCTGCGCCGATTTCATCTCTGTCCAGAGGTCTTGCATCTGCTTGTTCGCTTTGTCGGAAAGATTTACGAACACGGTGGTGTGCTCGCTGATAAAATCTTGGTCGGGGTAGGATACGGGGTTATTCTTCACGTCCTCGTCCAGCATATCGTAAGCCGCTTGGTGCGGGGTGGAGTAGCAGATGTAGTCGATGTTCGCGTAGGCGACGTCCGGCTCGCACATGAAGTTTATATACATCTCGGCGGCTTCCTTCTGCTTCGCGCCCGCGGGTATGCACATGGCGTCGATGAAAAGGTTAGTGCCGCTCTTCGGTATCACGAAGCCTAAGTCCTCGTTCTCGTCGAGTATGGTCAGCGCGTCGCCCGCGTAGTAGGGGGCTATCAGCGCGTCGCCCGCGCCCATTTTGTCGAATATCTCGTCCATAACATAGCCCTGCACTACGTTTTTCTGCTCGGTAAGCTTTCTCGCCGCGTCGGCAAGCTCGTCGCTGTCCTCAGTGTTTATCGAGTAGCCCTGCATTATCTCGGCTATCGCGAAAGCGTCGCGCGGGTTGTCGAACATCAGTATTTGGTCTGAGTAGTCTTTGTTCCAAAGCAGATCCCAGTCTATCTCGTCCTTGGGCAGGTCTATCATAGTCTTGTCGTAGATTATGCCGACCGTTCCCCATGTATACGGTACAGAGTAGCTGTTTTCGGGGTCGTAAGCCATGTTGCGGAAATTATCCATGATGTACTTGAAATTCGGGATATTCTCGAAATCAAGCGGCTGCACCATGTTTTCCTTTATCATCTTGCTTATCATGTAGTCTGAGGGGATTATCACGTCGTAAGAAGCTCCGCCGCCTTTCAGCTTGGCGTAAAGCTCTTCGTTGGTGGCGTAGTTGGTGTAATTAACCTTTATGCCCGTGAGCTTTGTAAACTCTGAGTTTACGTCCAGCGTGCCAGCCTCAGCGCCCGTAGAGATGTATTCCCCCCAGTTGTAAACGTTGATGGAAATGCCCGCGTCTTTAAATTTTGTGTAATATTCGGGGTCGGAAACGGTGAGCGTCTGCGCTTCGGCAGTTTTCTCTTCTTCCTCAGTATCGACAGAGGTATCCGCGCTGCCGCCGCAGCCCGAAAATGCGCTCGCCGCCAGCGCGGCAGCCATTATCAGCGCCGCGTATCTTGATATGCGTTTAAGTATCATAAAAAAGTCACTCCCCCCGCTCACGCTCTTTTAGCCTGCTTATTCTCAACGAAATTCTTGATGAGCAGGATTATCACAACTACCGCGAAGATTATCGCCGAAAGCGCGTTTATTTCGGGCGATACCTTGCGCCGCGTCATAGAGTAGATGGTTATGGGCAGCGTCTGCGAGGTAGAGCCGCTGGTGAAGTAGCTGATTACGAAATCGTCCAGCGAGTAGGTGAAAGCCATGAGAAAGCCGCTAACTACGCCCGGCATTATCTCGGGCAGCACTACTTTAAAGAACGCTTTCGCAGGCCCGCAGCCGAGGTCTTGAGCCGCCTCGTAAAGGTGGGGGTCCATCTGGCGGAATTTCGGCATGATGTTTAGTATAACGTAGGGCACGTCGAATGTGATGTGCGCTATTACCAGCGTCTGAAAGCCGAACTCTAAATTCATGCGCGCCGCGAAGAATACGAAGAGCAGCATAAGCGATACGCCCGTAACTATCTCGGGGTTGATTATCGGCATATTTGTAATGTTCATTACCATAGCTTTCGGCACACGGCGCATATTGTTTATGCCGATGGCGGCGAGCGTGCCGAGTATCGTGGAAACTATGCTCGCTATTACGGCTATTATTATAGTGTTTATCAGCGAGGAGATTATAATGTCGTTGTGTATCAGCTTGCGGTACCAGTCTAGCGTGAACCCGCTGAATACCGAGCGGCTCTTAGTTTCATTAAAAGAGAAAACTATCAGCACGAATATGGGAACGTAGAGGAACATAAGCACAGCGCCCAAGTAAATTTTTCCAAGTTTTTTCATCATATCCCGCCTGCCTTTACATAAGCACCTGATCGTCAGGGCTGAACTGGTTCATTATCGTCATTATCATAAGTATTATGACCATGAGCACCAGTGAGATAGCCGCGCCGAGGTTGGGGTTGTAGGAGTTTCCGAGAAACTGCATCTCTATAAGGTCGCCGATGAGCAGGTTAGAGCCGCCGCCCAGCATACGCGAGATTATGAAAGTAGATATAGCGGGCACGAAGACCATAGTAATGCCCGAGGTTATTCCCGGCAGGCTCAGCGGAACTATTACTTTAAAAAGCACGTTCATAGAGCTGCAGCCGAGGTCTGAGGCTGCTTCCAGCACGCTTTTGTCTATCTTCTCCATTACCGAGTAGAGCGGCAGTATCATGAAAGGCAGGTAGTTGTACACCATGCCCAGCACCACTGCGCCTGAGGTGTTTATCAGCTTGTAAGGCCCTAAGCCGATAAGCCCCAGCAGGTGGTTGATTATGCCGTTGTTTCCCAGCAGGGTCATCCATGCGTATGTTCTCAGCAGAAAGTTCATCCACATAGGCAGCATTACTATCATCAGCATAGTGCCCTGCTTGTGCTTTTCCATGCGCGAGAGCAGGAAAGACACGGGGTAGGCCACCACTAAGCATATCGCCGTCGCGATCACCGAGATCCATATCGAGCGCACGAATATATTTGCGTACTGTCCTACGTCTGAGATGTTTTTTATAGTAAACTTGCCCGCGTTGTCGGTAAGTGCGAAGTAGGCTACCATTATAAGCGGTACTACTATGAAAACCGCCATCCATACTAAGTATGGCGCGGCGAGTATTTTTTTCTTCATGATATTATCAATCTTCCTCCGCCGCAGTTTTTTTCATTATGTGTATATCGAATGGGTCGAAGGTCATGCCGACCATAGTGCCTACCTGCTCCGCTTTTGTAGAGTGTATCATCCACTTGTGGTCTACGCCGTCTACTATCATCTCGTAGTGCACGCCCTTGAATACTACCGATTCTACTATGCCCGTGAGCTTCGCGCCCTCGGCGGGGATAATCTTCACGTCCTCGGGGCGGATAACTACGTCTACCGTTTCGTTCGGCGAAAAGCCCTTGTCCACGCACTCAAAGCGCCTGCCGGTAAACTCTACCTCGCAGTCGCGCGGCATACAGCCGTTTATAATGTTGCTCTCGCCGATGAAGTCGGCTACGAAAGCGTTTATCGGCTCGTTGTAAATATCAGTCGGCGAGCCTATTTGCTGAATATGGCCGTTGTTCATTACAACAACCGTGTCGCTCATCGTCAGCGCTTCTTCCTGATCGTGGGTAACGTAAACGAAGGTAAGCTCCAGCGCCTGCTGTATACGGCGAAGCTCGGTCTGCATACCCTTGCGCAGCTTTAAGTCCAACGCGCCGAGAGGCTCGTCCAGCAGCAGTACCTTCGGGTGATTTACCAGTGCACGCGCTATCGCCACGCGCTGCTGCTGACCGCCCGAAAGACGGTTTATAGAGCGCTTTTCAAAGCCCTTGAGGTTCACCAGCTCGAGCATTTCGCCCACGCGCTTTACTATCTCTTTCTGCGGCAGCTTTTTCACTCGCAGACCGAAAGCGATGTTTTCGTAAACGTTTAGGTGCGGGAAGAGGGCGTACCTCTGGAAAACGGTGTTTACGTTGCGCTTGTGCGGCGGCACGCCGTTTATCCTCTTGCCCTCAAACAAAACGTCGCCTTCGGTGGGGTCTAAAAATCCTGCGATTATGCGCAGGGTAGTGGTCTTGCCGCAGCCCGAAGGGCCGAGCAGCGTCACGAATTCCTTGTCCTTTATATCAAGGCTGATATTTTTGAGTATCCGCTCGCCGTCCTCAAAATCGACCACGATATTTTTTAAGCTGATAATATTCTCCATTAGGCATACATACCTTTCAACAAAATTCGGCAAAAAAACGCCGACATTTCAATTATATATTAACTATCCAAAAAAGTCAATAGAACTTGCCCTTGTAATATATTATTATGTATTATGCACACTAATTTTAAAAAAAGGCTTTTTCGACGGCATTTTTGAGCAAAAAAAGAGCCTCACACGGTGTGAGGCGAAAAATGAAATAAAATAAAACTATGTGTAGAACAAAAGAAAGGAGACAACAAAACGGATGTTAGTATCAAACATTGCTGTATGATTATCTTAACATCATGTATATTATATATCAAAAAACAAGATTCGTCAAGCAAATTACAGAATTTATATTTTTTATTCATACATTTTGGCGTTTTGCACAATTGGAGTGTGCTCCGGTTTAGCGATATTTCACCGATAAAATTAAAAATAACTTAAATAAGCGAAATATTAAACCATTAGCCGAAAAAGCGCGGAAAACGTTGATGATCGGCGGCATGATAGAAAATCATAAAATATAAAGATCTGAACTATTTTTCGCTCTGCGCTTGAAAAATCGACGAAAATATGATATACTTATGTTTATAGGGATATAGTAAAAAACAAGAAAGGAAAGCAGAAAATGATAAACAGCGAAGTGTTTTGGCAGGTGGTGCGCGACCGTGCCCCGCGTTGGACCGGCGAGATATTCCTGGTATTCGCACTCACGGCGGTGCTGCTGATAATGGTCTGCTCGCTGCGGCGGCTGAGCCTGCGGCGCTCGGCGCTGGCGGTGGGCGTTTACACATACGTCTACAACGTCTTGGTGACAACGCTTTTCATGCGTGAGCAGTACCCATACTACCGCTATACGCTGCGGGTGGATTTTATTCGGCAGATATTCGTGGAGCACAGCGCTTTCGCGGCGACGGAGGGTCTGCTGAATTTCCTCATGCTGCTGCCGCTGGGGCTTGCGCTGCCGTTTTTCTTCAGGCGCTACGCCGTAGCAAAGACCTGCGCGATAGGCGGCGCGCTGACGGTCTTCATAGAGGTTACTCAGCTCGCGGCGCGGCTGGGCGAGCTACAGGCGGACGACCTTATACTAAACTACGCGGGCTGTATGGCAGGGGCGTACATCTATGCCGCAGTTTCGGCTATATACAAGCGCCGCAGGAAAAAAAGAACAGCAGAAAAAACCAATTGTTATAAAACACAGCAATAAGATAGGAATAATTTATTAAATATTCAGATTTGCTCTTGCATTTTATAGAAAAATGGTATATAATAAAGAGTGCAGAAGAAACAGATGAATATCTGTTCACCTGTAACAAGGTGATGCGCTTGAAAAAAGCGCTGTTGCCATATAGAAAACTGAAAGGAATGATATAAATTATGGAAAAACGTTTTGTGTATGCTGATAACGCTGCTACCACCCGCGTTACCAAGAATGTACTTGACGTAATGCTGCCTTACTTTACAGAGGGCTACGGCAACGCTTCGAGCATTTACCAGCTCGGTATGGACGCTGCTAAGGCTGTGCTGGCTGCAAGAGAAAAAGTAGCCGCCGCTCTGGGCGCTAAGGTAAATGAGATATACTTTACGGCCGGCGGCTCTGAGTCGGACAACTGGGCTATAAAGGGCGCGGCTGAGCTGGGCGCTAAAAAGGGCAAGAAGCACATCATAACCACCGCGATAGAGCACCACGCTGTGCTGCATACCTGCGAGTACCTGGAAAAGCACGGCTTTGAGGTAACATATCTGCCCGTAGACGAATACGGCAGAGTTACCGCGCAGCAGGTGGCTGACGCTATCCGCGAGGATACCTGCCTGGTAACTATAATGTTTGCGAACAACGAGATCGGTACTATAATGCCTATCCCCGAGATCGGCGCTGTGTGCAAGGAAAAGAAGGTAATGTTCCACACCGACGCAGTACAGGCGGTAGGTCATGTAGAGATCGACGTAAAGGCTATGGATATAGATATGCTCTCACTTTCGGGTCACAAGATCCACGCACCAAAGGGCATCGGCGCACTTTATATCAGAAACGGCATAGCTCTGCCTAACCTCATCGCGGGCGGCGCACAGGAGCGCGGCAAGAGAGCGGGCACGGAGAACGTTCCCGGAATAGTAGGTCTGGCTGAGGCTATCACAACTGCCTGCGCCGATATTCCTGAAAAGACCGTTAGGATCTCCGCTCTGCGTGACAAGCTGATAGAGGGCATACTCAAGATACCGCAGACCCGTCTGAACGGCGACGCTAAGCAGCGTCTTGCGGGAAACGTGAACGTTTCTATCCGCGGAATAGAGGGCGAGAGCCTGCTGCTCATGCTCGACCTTAACGGCATATGCGCTTCTTCCGGCTCTGCCTGCACCTCCGGCTCGCTCGACCCATCGCACGTTCTGCTCGCGATAGGTCTGCCGCACGAGATAGCTCACGGCAGCCTGCGCCTTTCGCTCGGCGAGGACGCTACTGAAGAGGACGTTGACTATATCCTTTCGGTGCTGCCCGGCATAGTTACTCGTCTGCGCTCTATGTCGCCCCTCTGGGAAAGAGTTTGCAAGAACGAAAATCTTAACCCCGACGGCACGCCTAAGGCATAACGGCGCTGCCGCAGGATAAAGCAACCATAAAAAAATCCGTAAGTAAGGAGATCGTGAAATATGATTTACAGCGAAAAAGTTATGGATCACTTTGCCAACCCAAGAAACGTTGGCGAGATCGAAAATGCCGACGGCATTGGCGAAGTAGGCAATGCTAAGTGCGGCGACATCATGAAGATGTACCTTAAAATAGACAACGGCATAATCACCGACGCTAAGTTCAAGACCTTTGGCTGCGGCGCTGCCGTTGCTACCTCCTCTATGGCTACCGAGCTGATAAAGGGCAAGCCCGTAGAGGACGCGGTAAAGCTTACCAACAAGGCGGTTATAGAGGCCCTCGACGGACTTCCCCCTGCAAAGCTGCACTGCTCGGTGCTGGCTGAGCAGGCTACCAAGGCTGCACTTGCCGATTATTACCGCAAGAACGGCATCGACCCCGAACCTATACTCGGTAAATTTGCCGACTGCGAAGACTGCGAGAACTGCGGAGTTTAAGGGCGCATGAAGCAGGTAGAGATATTCACCGACGGCGCTTGCTCGGGAAATCCCGGGCCGGGCGGCTGGGGCGCTGTGCTGCGCTACGGCAGCGCTGAAAAAGAGCTTTCGGGCGGGGCGGCGGATACCACCAACAACCGCATGGAGCTTTCGGCGGTGATAGCCGCGCTTTCGGCGCTCAAAGAGCCTTGTAAGGTCACCCTCACCAGCGATTCCAAATACGTTATCGACGCGGTGACTAAGGGCTGGGCGAAAAAGTGGCAGGCGAACGGCTGGGTGAAGTCTGACAAAAAGCCTGCGCTGAACGCTGATCTTTGGAAAAAGCTGCTGGTGCTGCTCGAAAAGCACGATGTGCGCTTCGTGTGGGTAAAAGGCCACGCAGGCCACCCCGAGAACGAGCGCTGCGACCGACTGGCGGTAGAACAGTCGATGAAATACAAGTAATGACAGCCGTGCGGAAATGTTCAGTTTCTGCACGGCTTTTTTTACAAATTTGTATTGATTTTTTCGCCGCTTTGTGTTATAATGTACCTGATATTTTTTAAGCGGAGGTATTATACTCTATGTCAGTTTTTTTTGATGAAAAAAATATGAGTTTCAAGCTTACTGCGAGCGAGAGCTGCTATATGCTCAAAGTGGCTCCCGGCGGCTATCTGGCTCACGTTTATTACGGCAAGGACCTGCCCGACGAAGACCTTTCTTATCTGCTTCGTCTGGACGAGAACCCTTTTACGCCTGAAACAAACGACCGCGATAAGGCTTGCTATATGGATACTCTGCCCTTTGAGTACCCCTGCTTCGGGCTGGGCGATTACCGCGAGCACGCTTTCTCGATAATGGATAAGAACGGCGCTTCTACCTGCGACCTGCGCTATAAGTCGCACAAGATCTATAAGGGCAAGCCCGCGTTGGAGGGTCTGCCTGCTACTTTCGCAAACACCCCCGAAGAGGCTGAAACGCTCGAGATAACTATGGAGGATAAGCCTGCGGGTCTTGAAGCAGACCTTATCTACACCGCGTTTGCGGGTCTGAACGCCATCGCGCGCTCGGTAGTTATCCGCAACGTTGGCGGCGATAACGTAAAGCTTACCCGCGTTTACTCCGCCTGCGTAGAATTCGACGACGAGAAGATGGATATGATAACCCTAAACGGCTCTTGGGCACGCGAGCGCGCTATGGAACGCTGCCGCCTGCACGTCGGCAAGCAGATAATCGACTCTATGCGCGGCGAATCTTCACACCAGAACAATCCTTTTACCGCTCTTTGCAGACACAATGCCGACGAGGACAGCGGCGAGGTATACGGCTTTAATTTCGTATACTCGGGCAACTTCGTTTCCGAAGCGGAAGTTACTCAGCACAGAAAGACCCGCTACCTGATGGGTATAAATTCCTGCGACTTTGAATGGCTGCTCGAGCCGGGCGAGAAATTCACCGCCCCCGAGGTCATCATGGTATACTCTGACGAAGGTCTGGGCAAGATGAGCCGCACCTTCCACGATCTTTACAGAAACAACCTTATCCGCGGCGAATACAAGGATAAGCGCCGCCCGATACTGATAAACAACTGGGAAGCTACCTACTTCAATTTTTCAGCTGAAAAGCTGGTGCAGATAGCTGAGCAGGCTTCTAAACTGGGCATAGAGATGCTCGTAATGGACGACGGCTGGTTCGGTCACCGCGACGCCGATAACTCCTCGCTGGGCGACTGGTTCGTTTACGAAAAGAAGCTCGAGGGCGGTCTGAAAGCGCTCGTTGACAAGGTAAACGCGCTGGGCATGAAGTTCGGCATTTGGTTCGAGCCTGAGATGATCTCGCCCGACTCTGAGCTTTACAAGGCCCACCCCGATTGGGCTATACAGGTAAAGGGAAGAGAGCTTACCCTCTGCCGCGAGCAGTATGTTCTCGACTATTCGCGTGAGGACGTTCGCGACTACGTTTACGGCATGATGAAGAAGATACTCGACAGCGCGAACATCGAGTACATAAAGTGGGATATGAACCGCCAGCTTACAGAAGTGGCCTCAAACAGCCTGCCTAAGGAGCGACAGAGAGAGCTTTGGCACAGATACGTTCTCGGAGTTTACGACCTTATGAACAGACTTACTGCCGATTATCCGCACCTGCTGCTTGAGAACTGCTCTGGCGGCGGCGCAAGATTTGACGCGGGTATGCTTTACTACTCGCCGCAGATCTGGTGCTCGGACGATACCGACGCCATCGAAAGACTGAAAATACAGTACGGAACATCTATGTGCTACCCCTGCTCGGCTATGGGCGCGCACGTTTCCGACTGCCCGAACCACACCGTTGGCAGAACTACGCCTTTCACCACCCGCGGCCATGTAGCTATGGTAGGTACTTTCGGCTACGAGCTTGACGTTACTAAGATACCCGAAGAGGACAGAAACGCTATCCCCGGTCAGATCGCCGAGTTCAACAAGTACAACAAGCTGGTGCGCACCGGCGACCATTACCGCATAGGCAATATGTTCGAGGACAACACTTGGGACGCTTGGATGTTCGTAGCTAAGGACAAGGGCGAGGCGCTCTTCGAGTTCGTACAGGTGCTCTCCCGTCCGAACGAGCGCTCGCGCAGGATAAAGCTCAAGGGCTTAGAGCCGAACGCTTACTACTACGAGGAATCCAACCCCGAAGTTAAGCTTTCGGGCGCGGCTCTTATGCAGTGCGGTATAAACATCACCTCGCTTTGGGGCGATTATCAGTCGAAGATACTGCACTTCATCAAGGCGTGATATACTGAATTAAAATTTCGCTGCATCTGTCAGAAAAGGCGGGCTGCGGCGAATTTTAAGGATAAAAATGTAAACGTTATCATTAAAACAGGAGGGTAACGGAAATGGATAATAATTACTTCAAAAGCGTTATCGACGCCGACGAAGCGCCCGTAGTTATCTGCGATCTAAGCCACACGGTGGTCTACATGAACCCCACGGCTGTAAAGAGGTACGAAAAACGCGGCGGCGCGGCGCTGATAGGCAGGTCGCTGATGGGCTGTCACAACGCCGACTCTAACAGTAAGATAGAGCGCGTGATAGCGTGGTTCAAAAAAGACCCCGCCAACAACAAGGTATACACCTTTCGCAATGAAAAGGAAAACAAGGACGTGTACATGATAGCCCTAAGAAACGACGACGGTGAGCTGATAGGCTATTACGAAAAGCACGAGTACAGAAATATCGAGAGCATGGCGCTTTACGATATTGACTGAGCTGGACAAGGAGAATTTTAGCATATGAAGATGAAAAAGCTTGCGGCGCTGGTATGCGCTGCGGTGTTCGCGGCGGGCGTGCTTGGCGGCTGCGCGGGCAAGGATAAAAAGACCGACTCGGCTGCCGACGCTAAGACCATAAGCGCCGACGAATATTACAACGCTCAGCACGTAGATACGGGCTGGGAGTGGGGCAACGCCACGATAATGGCGGGCGGATTTATCCCGAACATTATCTACAACCCCACCGAAGAGGGCGTAGTTTACGCGCGTACAGATATGGGCGGCGCTTACAAGATCGACAAGGAAACGGGCAAGTGGAAGTGCATGACCGACTTCATCGGCGGCGACGACTGGAACTTGAACGGCGCCGAGAGCATCGCCACCGACCCCGTAGAGCCTAACCGCGTTTATATGGCGGCGGGCACATACACAAATTCGGCGGGCGCTATAATGGTTTCCGACGACTACGGCGAGAACTGGCTGAAGGTAGACGTAGATTTCCGCATGGGCGCGAACGAGGTCGGCAGAGGCTGTGGCGAAAGACTTCAGGTAGACCCCTGCGACAACAGCATTCTCTACTACGGCTCGCGCTCGGACGGACTTTTCAGATCCACCGATTATGGCAGGAGCTGGAATAAAGTTGAGAGTTTCCCGACCACGGGCGGCTACATCGAGGAAGGCTACTCTATCGGCATAACATGGGTGGCTTTCGATAAAAGCTCGGGCAGCAAGGGCAAAGCCTGCCAGACGATATTCGCGGGCGCGGCAAGACCTACGGGCAACGTCATCTTCCGCTCAGACGACGGCGGCGAGAACTGGAGCGAGGTAGAGAACCCCTATTACGAAAAGCTGAAAAAGAATGATGGCATGAAGCCTGTACAGGGCAAAGTTTCCTCCGACGGCTACCTCTACTGCACGTTCGGCGACAAGGCCGGTCCGAATAACGTAATGCGCGGCTCGGTGCAGAAATACTCCATCAAGGATAAAACTTGGGAAGAGATAACCCCCGACCTCAAATACACCTGCGGTTACAGCGGACTAAGCGTAAACCCCAACGACCCGAACATGATAGTAGTGACCACCCTCGACCTCTGGGCGGTAGTGGACAACATCTACACCAGCTTCGACGGCGGCAAGACTTGGACGGGCATATGGGACCCCGAAACGCAGAAAACCAATTACAACCTCGACATATCAGAGTGCAAATGGCTCGACTGGCAGGGTCAGCTAAAGCCGGGCTGGTGGATGACGGGCGTTTCGATAAACCCCTTCAATCCCGACGAGATAATGTACGGCACTGGCGCGACGGTATTCAAGACGGATAACCTCACAAAGTGCCAGAGCGAGCCGATAAACATTTCCGTGGCGGCTGAGGGCATAGAGCAGACGGCGATTTTCGACATAGTAGCGCCAAACGCCAACGATGAGAATGCCCCTGAGCTTTACTCTATCCTCGGCGACCTTTACGGCTTCAAGCACATGGACGTAAACAAAGCGCCTGAAGAGCATTTCGGCGACTTTAAGTCCACCTCCATCGACTGCGCTATGCTGGACTACAACATAGTCGTCCGCGCGACGGAGGAGGGCGACGCTACGCTTTATTACTCCACCGACGCCGCCGACACTTGGAACGAGATAAAGGGTCTGCCTGACGATAGCCTGAAAAAAACGGGCGGTCAGGTGAAGCTTTCGGCAGACGGCAAAACGCTGCTTTGGCAGCCGGGAGTTGCCGGCGCGAGCGCGTATATGACTAAGGACTGGGGCAAGACATGGACGGAGCTTGCCGACCTGCCGGGCGGCTGCACTATCGAAACCGATAAGGTCAACCCCGACCGCTACTACGCAGTATACGACGGCAGATTTTACATGACAGCCGACGGCGGAAAGAGCTGGAGCACCATCACGGAATTCCTGCTTTCAAACTTCACGCTAGAGGCTGCGGCGGATACCGAGGGCGACCTTTGGATAGGCGCGGGCAACGGCGGAGTTTACTATCTCGACGCTGACGGCGACGCACAGCTTACACGCGTATCTGATGCAGTGCAGGATTGCTCGGTGGTAACGCTCGGCAAGGCGGCTGACGGCGCGGACTACATGACTCTTTACATGATAGGCGAAGCGAACAACGAGGGTCACGGCGTGTATATGTCCACCGACAAGGGCGTTTCATGGAAGCGCATAAACGACGATACTGAAAAGTGGGGCAACGTAAAGAACGTTATGTCGGGCGACCCGAAGGTCTTTGGCAGAGTTTACATCGTTACCGACGGCAGAGGTATCATAATGGGAAATATCAAGAGCGAATAATTCGCCGCGATAAGCAAAAAATAAGGCTGACGTTTCATGGCGTCAGCCTTTTTGTGTTCTTAAATTTTTTTGCGGTAGATAAGCCCTTTGCCGTGCAGGTAGTCGAACCGCAGAACTATCGTCAGCATACAGAAAAGCTCGCTTATCAGAAAGAATATCAGCGTCGCGAAGGGCACCGAGTAGCCGCTCGGCTCAGTTATCATGCCGCGCAGCTCGGAGAACATCAGCGAGGGGTGGACGAGCATATAGCCGAAAGTTTTTGCGTGCAGCCCGCGGTACTTGAACGTAAATTCGTAGGCGTTCATCTCGTGCGCCTTTTTCATCGACTTTTCGACCTCCTGCGGGGTGCTGCCGAGTATATCGGAAAATCCGCAATAGTCCCAAAGGCTCTCGCTGTTGATAGTTTTCAGTTCTTCGGCGGAGAGCTGCGAAAGCTTTTCGTCGCTCATGCCCTCGAGCACTATCGAAGCGGGCGCGGCTTTCATCTGCCGCATAAAGTCCTCAGCGCCGCTGTAATCCTCAAGGTAGCTTTCGTACCCCGCGAAGTAGTAAACGTCCGCCTCGGTCTTTTTCATGTAGCGGTAAACGCTGAGCGCGTAATCGTGGCTGACGTAGTAGCTGAAAACAGCGGGCATCGCGAGCACAAAGCCTGCCGCGCAGAGTATAGCGGCGGCACGCAGGTCGCGCACGCGGCGCAGCACGGCGTAAAGCTTTACCAGCGAGCCGGGCAGCAGGCAAAGCACCGCCGCGCATAGCAGCGAGATGACCGCCGCCACGTCAGAGCCGCATATCAGCGCGAGCAGCATACCCGCCGCCGAGCAGAGCAGCGCCGAGAATATCAGCACCGTGCCGAACTGCACCGTGAATATCGGGCGGCGCGGCTTTGGCAGAGGTTTGCCCTCGGTATTATTTTTTTTCTGCATAAATTTTCGCTTCCCCTTTCGCAAAATGTGTGAAGGTCAAAGTGGTTATCTGTGCAAATAGTGAGTATCAGTTCTGTTTGTAGTCGGCGAGGAATTCTTTCAGCCCCTGCATCGAAGCGCTGAGGGTATCCATATCGGGCAGATAAACTATGCGGAAATGGTCGGGAGCGCCCCAGTGGAAGCCGCCGCCGTGTACCAGCAGTATCTTTTTCTCGCGCAGGAAGTCGAGCACAAACTGCTCGTCGTTGGTAATGCCGAACTTCTTGATATCCATTTTCGGGAATATGTAGAAAGCCGCCTTGGGCTTTACCGCCGAGATCCCGTCGATGCTGTTGAGCGCATTGTAGATAAACTCGCGCTGATCGTAGATCCTGCCGCCGGGGAGGAGAAGCGGGTCTTTTTTGCCGAAGCTGGCGGGGTATAGGGCGGTGGCTACCATGTGCTGCGCGGGCACATTTGAGCAAAGGCGCATGGAGGAGAGCATATTCAGCCCCTCGATATAGCCGCGCGCCGCCTTTTTGTTGCCCGAAAGGCTCATCCAGCCGATGCGGAAGCCCGCCGACATATGCGATTTTGAAAGTCCGCTGAATGTGATGCAGAAAACATCGTCCCCAGCGAGGGAAGCGATAGAGGTGTGCACCGCGTCGTCCATCAGCAGGCGGTCATAGATCTCGTCGGAGAAGATTATCAGCCCGTTCTCGCGCGCAACTTCCACTATCTGCATGAGCAGGTCTTTTTCGTATACCGCACCGGTAGGGTTGTTCGGGTTTATGATAACTATAGCCTTGGTGTTCGGCGTTATCTTTTTCTTTATGTCCTCGATGTCGGGGTTCCAGTCGGCGCTTTCGTCGCAGACGTAGTGTACGGCCGTGCCGCCCGCGAGTGTAACGGAAGCTGTCCAGAGCGGGTAGTCGGGCGAGGGCACGAGCACTTCGTCGCCGCTGTCGAGCAGGCCTTGCATAGACATGGTGATAAGCTCGGAAACGCCGTTGCCGGTGTAAATATCGGCGGGGGTAACGCCCTTTATTCCGCGGTATTCGTCGTAGCGGATTATCGCTTCGCGCGCGGCGATTATGCCGTGAGAATCGCTGTAACCCTGCGCGAGGGGCAGCGAGGAGGACATTACCTGCATAACGTCATCAGGCGCGTTGAAGCCGAAAGTGGCGGGGTTGCCGATATTTAGCTTTAATATCTTTTCGCCCGCGGCTTCCATCATATTGGCCTCGTCCATAACAGGACCTCTTATATCGTAGCAAACATGGTCAAGCTTGTGTGATTTTGCAAATTCTCTCATTTTCATGATACCTCCTAAGCCGAAAAAATTCGGCAGATAATATTATTATACACCCGCGGCGGAAGATTGTCAAGCGCGGCGATCTTGTAATCTTCAAATATGCAAAATTAGCACTTTACAAAGCTTCAAAAATGTGATATATTAAAGGTATAAAATACGGCAGGGAGGTGCAGATATGAAAAAACGATCATCGGTGGATAAGAAAACGCTGAGAAAAGACGCGGCTACGCTTGCGGCAGTAACGGCGGCGGCTTTCATCATGGCGCTGAATACCAAAACTTTTGTAAACACGGGCGGGCTGTACCCCGGCGGCATAACGGGGCTGACGATACTGATACAGCGCGCCGTGCAGGAGCTTGCGGGCTTTACGCTGCCTTTCAGCGCGGTAAATATTTTGCTCAACGTTTTCCCCGTGTACATCGGCTTTAGGCACATCGGCAAGAAATTCACGGCTTTTTCCTGTGTAATGATACTGCTGAACAGCTTTTTCACCGACCTTATTCCGAACCATATCATCACAGAGGACGTGCTTCTCATCGCGATATTCGGCGGCATTATCAACGGCGTGGCGATAAGCCTTTGCCTGAACACGGGCGCGACTTCGGGCGGCACGGATTTCATCTCGATATACCTTTCGGAAAAGAGAGGTATGGATTCTTTTGATCTGATACTCGGCTTCAATTCCGTGATACTTTGCACCGCGGGACTGATGTTCGGCTGGGACAAAGCGCTGTACTCTATAATTTTCCAGTACGCTTCGACGGCTGTACTTCATATGCTGTACAAAAAATTTCAGCAGAGCACCATGCTCATCGTGACCACAAAGCCGCACGAGGTCGCGCAGGCGATATACGACGTAAGCCGCCACGGCGCGACTATACTGGAGGGCGAAGGCTCTTACGAACACTGCGAGCGGCAGGTGGTGTACTCGGTGGTATCGGCGGCGCAGAGCAAGCGCGTGATACGCGCGGTGAAACAGACCGACCAGAGCGCTTTCATAAACGAGGTGAAAACGCAGAAGCTTTCGGGACGTTTTTATCAGCCGAAAGAAAATTGAATTTTTGCGCGAAAGCTATTGCAAAATGTGAACCAATATGGTATAATATCAATAGAGATAAAGTATAACTGGAGGTAGAAAATCATGGAAGTTACAAAGGACATAATTTACATCGGCGTGAATGACCATAAGGTCGATCTTTTTGAGGGACAGTACGTTGTTCCGAACGGAATGGCTTACAATTCTTACGTTATCCTCGACGAAAAGACCGCCGTTATGGATACGGTAGACGCGCATTTCGGCGAAGAGTGGCTCGCGAACCTCGAGCAGGCGCTGGGCGGCAGAAAGCCGGATTATCTCGTAGTTCAGCACATGGAGCCTGACCATTCGGCAAACATCGCGAAATTCGCCGAAAAGTACCCCGAAGCGCAGATAGTCGGCAACGCCAAGACTTTCACAATGGTAAAGAACTTTTTTGGCACTGATTACGCCGACCGCCGCGTAGTAGTAAAGGACGGCGAGAGCCTTTCGCTCGGCGCGCACGAGCTGACATTCGTTTTCGCGCCTATGGTGCACTGGCCCGAGGTAATGATTACCTATGACGCTAAGGACAAGGTGCTTTTCTCGGCAGACGGCTTCGGCAAATTCGGCGCGCTGGACGTTGAGGAGGACTGGGCTTGCGAGGCTCGCAGATATTATTTCGGCATCGTCGGCAAGTACGGTATGCAGGTGCAGAATCTGCTGAAAAAGGCCGCAGCGCTTGATATTCAGATCATCTGCCCGCTGCACGGCCCTGTGCTGACCGAAAACCTCGGCTACTATATTGGTCTGTATGATACATGGTCGGCTTACAAGCCCGAGAGCGAGGGCGTTTTCGTAGCCTACGCTTCCGTTTACGGCAATACCAAGGCTGCCGCCGAGCTGCTGGCTGAAAAGCTGCGCGAAAAGGGCTGCCCGAAGGTTACCGTCGCTGACCTTGCGCGCGAGGACATGGCGGAGTGCGTTGAGGACGCTTTCCGCTACGACACGCTGGTGCTGGCTTCCTGCACATACAATGGCGGCGTTTTCCCGCCGATGCGCGAGTTTATCCTCGACCTCACCGAACGCGGCTACCGTAACAGACGCGTTGCGCTGATAGAGAACGGCTCGTGGGCTGCTACTGCTGCTAAGGTGATGGAGAAAATGCTCGAGGGCAGCAAGGACATCACTTTCGCCGAGAACCGCGTTTCGATAAAGTCGGCGCTGGACGCTGCCTCCACTGCGCAGGTAGAGGCTCTGGCTGACGAACTTACCAAGTAATTTCACGCAAATATAGCGATACCCCGCAGACGTTCGTATCTGCGGGGTATTTTTATATTATGGAAAATATTTGGAACATAGCTATCGCGCTGACGCACATCAGGCTGCCGAGCAGATTTTTCGCCGTGAACCGCTCGCGCTTCGCTATCGTGATGAAGAAAAGCGTTACGAGTATCAGCGGCTGAACGAACGAGTAGAGGGTAAGGCTCATGCCGATCAGCGCGTTTTCCGCAAGCAGCCCCGCGATGTTCGGCAGGCGGGTGAGGAAAACTATCAGGAGCATTTTTTTGAAGACCGCGTAGTCGCAGGGGCGCTCGTTTGCGAGGTAGAGCCGTTTTAGTATGCCTCCCTCCGCGCGCTTCGGGAATATCGCGACCGCCATTATCGCCGTGAGCGCCAGCATCGAGATGAAAAGCCCCGTGTTTTTTGAAAGGTAAGGCTCGCCCGCGCGCATTATCAGCCCGTAGGAAAATTTTGCGAATATGTACAGCGCCATTGCGGGAATAAGCCGCAGCAGTTCGCCGCGCGTGAGCTTTCGTCCGTTGCCCGAGCCGTTCATATCTCCCGAACCGCTCGCTATCAGTGCTAATCCCGCCAGCGCGAAAGGCAGACAAGCCAGCTTCGCCGCCGAGGGCGCTTCGCCGAAGATCGCGCAGTCAGCGCCGTATGAAAGAAACATCGCCAGCCCCAGCCATGCTTTTACCTCAAAAGCGCTCAGCACGCTCAGGCAGACCGCCGCCGTGTAAAATTCGCAGAGCTTGTTCGCTACCAGCAGCGCCGAAATGCCGAAAGTCTGCGGGCAGAGCGCGGCGCGAAGGTGCAGGAACGGCAGGCAGGGCAGCATGAAAGCCGCCGTGGAAGCCGATATGAAAAAAGTAAATTCGCTGCCCGAAAGCCCCCCGCGCGAAACGGTCTTTTTATCGTTCAGCGTACATATGGTATAGCTGGCAACATTTATCAGTAAAAATATCAACTGCAATAGTTTTCACTCCATAAAAAACGGGGCGCATTTTCCGCAAACGCCGCCCCGTGTGGATGATCTAAAATTAGTAAGCCTTGCCCCAAAGCACCATGCACTTTGCTTCCTTGCCGCAGCAAACGCATTTGTCGCCGAGGTTTTCCTGATGGAAAGGTATGCAGCGCGAGCCTACGCCCGTAACTTCCTTTATCTTATCCTCGCAGGCTTCGTCGCCGCACCACATAGCTTCAACAAAGCCGTCGCCGTTCTTTTCCAGCGCTTCGGTGATCTCTTCCATAGAGTGGCAGCGGTAAGTTCTCTTAGTGCGGTTGGCAAGAGCCTTTTCGTACATACCGGCGGGAATGGTCTTTTCCAGCATCTCGATAACGGTATCTTTGAAAGTTTCAAGCTCGTTTTCGAGGGAAACGGTGGTCTTTTCGCCGTTGTATCTTGCAGCTACTACGCACTGGCAGTTCTCGATGTCCTTCGGGCCTATCTCTACTCTTACAGGCACGCCCTTCATCTCGTACTCGGCGAATTTCCAGCCGGGCGAATTATCGCTGTCGTCGAGCTTTACGCGCACGCCGCAGGCTTTGAGCTTTTCATAAAGCTTTTTCGCTTCGTCGAGCACGCCCTCTTTGAACTGCGCGATCGGCACGATAACCACCTGAACGGGGGCTACCGCAGGCGGCAGAACAAGTCCGCTGTCGTCGCCGTGAGTCATGATAACTGCGCCGATAAGGCGGGTGGTAACGCCCCAAGAGGTCTGGTGGGGGTACTGCTTCTGATTATCTTTATTGGTGAACTGAATGTCGAAAGCTTTAGCAAATCCGTCGCCGAAATAGTGCGAAGTACCTGCCTGAAGCGCCTTGCCGTCGTGCATAAGAGCCTCTATCGCGTAGGTGGATTCAGCGCCGGCGAACTTATCGCTCTCGGTCTTTTTGCCCTTTACAACGGGCATTGCCAGCGACTGCTCGCAGAAATCAGCGTAAACGTTGAGCATCTGCTCGGTCTCGGCGATGGCTTCCTCAGCGGTCGCGTGAATGGTGTGGCCCTCCTGCCAGAGAAATTCTCTCGAGCGCAGGAACGGACGGGTGGTCTTTTCCCAGCGCACTACCGATACCCACTGGTTGTAAAGCTTTGGCAGGTCGCGGTAAGAGTGAACTATGTTCGCGTAGTGCTCGCAGAAAAGCGTTTCAGAGGTGGGGCGAACGCAAAGGCGCTCTTCAAGCTTCTCGCTGCCGCCGTGGGTTACCCAAGCGACTTCGGGAGCGAAGCCCTCAACGTGGTCTTTTTCCTTATTGAGCAGGCTTTCGGGAATGAACATAGGCATACAAACATTTTCGTGACCCAGCGCCTTAAAGCGTGCGTCGAGGTCTTTCTGGATATTTTCCCAGATTGCGTAGCCGTAGGGGCGGATAACCATGCAGCCCTTTACGCTGGTGTACTCTACCAGCTCAGCCTTTTTGCAGATGTCGGTATACCATTTTGCGAAATCTTCGTCCATAGAGGTGATAGCCTCTACCATTTTATTATTGCTTTTTTTTGCCATGTTTAAAATCAACTCCATAAATATCTTTATTATAAATTTTGTAATTCAGATCGTATTCAGGCTCGGACGAAGCGTCGTAAGGGCCTTTTACCTGCGGTTCGTCAGGGTCGGGCTTTGGCACTTCGTCCTTAGTAGGTCGGTGCTCGTCGATCTTTTTTGCCAGCCGCGGCGTTATAACGCAGCAGAGCATTATCACAGCCATAATGACCATAGTAGTGCCCAGCACCCGCAGCAGCAGGTGTACCAGCTCGCTGTTCATATGCTCGCCCCTTTCTTTCGCGTAATATCATACCTTAATATTATACCATCTTTCGCGGCGATTTGCAAGTAGTTATGAAAAAATTTAAAATATTTCGTTTAGTGCTTGACAAACAATATTATATGGTGTATAATATTATACAGATAAAGAACACGGGCGTTAGTCCGACCCGTGTGAGAAGAAAGGAGTTGCTATCAGCATTATGAGTGTTTTTCCGATAAGTGCAGCGCTGCTGGACGCTATGGTGCTCGCCGTTACCGAAAATGAGGACGGCTACGGGTATAAGATCACTAAGGATATTCAGGAGCGCGTGAGCGTTTCAGAGTCCACCCTCTACCCCGTGTTGCGGCGCTTGCAGAAAAATGGTTCGCTCGAAACATACGATATGCCTTATATGGGCAGAAACCGCAGATATTACCGCATTACAGAAAGCGGCAGAGAGCTGCTGAAAGATTACCGCGCAGAGTGGCGCGAGTATAAAGGGCAGATCGACCACTTTTTAAGCGAGGAGGATAATTATGACTATTAAAGAATACATCAGCCGTCTTTCAGCTGCGCTGAGTAATATCGACAGCGAGGAAGCGGCGAACGTTTTGCAGTATTACACCGAGATACTTGAGGACGCCGAAGATCCGCAGGCGGAAATGGCGAAGTTTGGCTCGCCCGAGCAGCTCGCTGCGCAGATAATGCAGGAAAACGGCTGGCAGCCCGCGCCCGATATGAGCGCGATGTTCCCGAATATGCAGCCGAAGCCGCGCAGGGGCATGACTACGGGCAGGGCGATAGCGCTGGTGCTCACCTCGCCTTTTTGGCTTACGGTATATGTTCTTATCGCCTGCCTTTTCATCACGGTAGTTTCGGTCTATATAACTTTCCCCGCAACAGCGATAGGCGGACTTGTCGCCTGCGCACTTACGGCGGGCGAATATGCGCCACTAACAGTTGCACTGCTCACACTTGCAGCGGCATGCGCCGGCTTGACTATGATGCTTTACCGCCCGCTTAAATACGCGCTGAAAGGCTGCGTTCAGCTCACTTTGATATTCAGCCGCTTCATTTTCGGCATGGAGCAGAAGAGATCCACCATTGCTCTGAAAAAGCCCGTCAACCGCGTGGTGCTTGTAACAGGCGCGGTGATGACGGTGATCGGAGCGGCGGTATGCGGCGTTTGCGTTGTAAAGCATATCAATAAGATAGATTATGCAAAAGCGCTCGGCATGACCGACCGCACATATGAGCTTTCGGGCGATATTACCGAGCTTACGGCCGACCTCGACGGTGCGGCGGTGCTCAGCGTAAAGCCCTCCGACGGCGATACGACAAAGCTGGAATGTAAATACATTATTGAAAAAGACATGAAGATAACCGACGGCTCGGCAGCCGAGATAAAGTATGACGCGAAGAGCAACAGGATAACGCGCTACGGCATAAATTTCGGAACTATCTCTTACCCCGCCGCTGAGATCACACTCTATCTGCCGCAAAAGGCTTACGATAAGCTTACGCTTGATTCCACGTTCGGCGATATTTCGCTGAAAGATATTTCGGTCACCGAACTGAATATCGCTGCCGATGCGGGCGGCGTGAAGCTGGATAACGTGCTGGCAAAGAACGCTTCAATGGATATTGATTACGGCGATGTTGATATAAACGGCTGCAAGTTCGATTCTTTCACGATAGATTCTGCGAGCGGCGATCTCGACATGAACGGCTGCGAGGTCGGAAAGACCGTCAGCGTCAATATGGATTACGGCGATATGGAGCTGGAAAACGTTACCGCGGGCAGCCTCAGCGCGAAAATGAGCGCGGGCGATCTCGAGTTCAAGGGCGTTATAACAGGCGCGGCGAACGCTGACAGCGTTATAAACTGCGATTACGGCGACGTGGATATGCAGCTCGGCGGCAGTAATTATACGATAGCCGCTTTCACCGACCTCGGAGAAGTCACCATAAACGGCGAGTCCCCCGCGTACAACGACCTTAAAGGCAGCGTGGTACTGCGCATAGAGAACAGCTGCGGCGATGTAAATGTAGATACAGACTGATACAAAAAGAAAAAGTCAGACAGACATACAAAACGGATATTAAATGGGGAAAAAGCGCACATTTTGTGAACATTATATTTTCAGTATGTTATCATACAGTTATCACATAAGGGCTGTATTATATATACATAAGGTTACAGGGCACCTGATACGGACATAAAAAGAGCAGAGGTTCACATATGTTCAGTGATGTAAAGACCCGACCACATATTATTTTTCTCCATCATATTTACTGTAAAGGCAGAGAGAGCTTTTAAGATCCCTACATCTTTAAGCTCTCTTTGCTTTTATCTAATCTTTTTTGCGCAATAAAAATGCCACGCGTACTTTCGGCGTACACGTGGCATTTTCTGTATGTAAATTACAATACTTTCGAGAGAAAGTCGCGCAGGCGGGGATTGCGCGGGTTTGAGAAAAATTCGTCGGGGCGGTTTTGCTCCAGTATATTTCCGTCCGCCATGAACATCACGCGTGAGGCTACCTCGCGCGCAAAGCCCATCTCGTGGGTAACTACCACCATCGTCATTCCGTCGTCCGCAAGCTTTTTCATAAGCTCGAGCACTTCGCCTACCATCTCGGGGTCTAGGGCGGAGGTCGGCTCGTCGAAAAGCATAACTTCGGGATTCATCGCGAGGGCGCGGGCTATCGCTATACGCTGCTTCTGACCGCCGGAAAGGCGCGAGGGGTACTCGTCGGCCTTGTCGGGCAGACCTACCTGCTCAAGCAGTTCTTCGGCGCGCGCGTTCGCTTCATCGGCTGTCATAAGTCCCAGCTTTACGGGCGCGAGCGTGATGTTTTTGCGTATGGTGAGGTGAGGGAAGAGGTTGAAGTGCTGGAAAACCATGCCCATTCTCTGGCGCAGGCGGTTCATTTCAGACTCGCTGATGCGGGTGATGTCTGTACCCTCAAAGAATATCTCGCCGGAGGTGGGGTGCTCCATAAGGTTCAGGCAGCGCAGGAAGGTAGATTTTCCCGAGCCGGAAGGGCCTACTATTACTACCTTTTCGCCCTTATCTATCGTTTCGCTGATGTTTTTGAGAACTTCTACATCGCCGAATGATTTGCAGAGGTTTTTAACGTCTATCACTTTGCGAGAGCCTCCTTTCAAGCTTGCTTACAAGGTGGGTCAGCAGCATTACCATAAGCAGGTAGATCACCGCGACGGTTATCAGCGGCATGAAAGCCGAGAAGGTCTGCGAGCGGATAATGTCGCCGCCCTTTGTGAGGTCCTGTATGGCTATGTAGCCCGCTACCGAGGTTTCTTTCAGCAGTACTATGCACTCGTTCGCGAGCGCGGGGAGCACTGTTTTGAAAGCCTGCGGCAGCACTATCGAGATCATAGTTTCGCGGTAGCTGAGTCCTAAGCTTCTGCCTGCTTCAAACTGGCCGTTGTCTATCGACATTATGCCCGAGCGGACTATCTCAGCCACATAAGCGCCCGAGTTTATGCCGAAAGCCAATATAGCTACTACCAGCTTGCTGATATTCACGCTGCTGAAAATAACGAAGTAGGTTATCAGCAGCTGTACTACCATAGGCGTACCGCGGATAACAGTAAGGTATACTCTGCAAATGAAATTCAGTATCTTCATCTTGCCCGTGCGCTCGTAGGTAGAGCGAATTATCGCTACCACAAAGCCCAGCACTGCGCCTATCATCACGGCGAAAAGCGTGATGAGCAGGGTGGTCTTTAAGCCGTTGGTGAGGTATTTCCAGCGGTCTTGTTCAATAAAATTCTGCTTGAAAGCGTCTATCAGTCCGTTCAATCCTGCACGTCCTCTCTTAAAATAATTCGGCTGCCGCTGATTTTGCCGACAGCCGAACTTTAGTTATTTCTTTCTAACGATTATTACCTGAGTAGAGGTAGCGTATCCGTCGGAGAAGAGCACGTTCTTCTCGCGGTCGGGGGTAACGGTCATTCCCGCAACGCCTACGTCAGCCTTGCCCGACTGTACCGCAGAGATTATGGAGTCGAAAGCCATATCGTCGATCTGAAGCTCATAACCCAGCTTGTCGCAAACTGCCTGCATCATATCAGCGTCAAGACCTACTATCTTGTCGCCCTCTTTGTACTCGTAGGGAGGGAACTCCGCGTTGGTAGCCATTACGAGCTTGCCCTTGCTGCGGTCTACTCCGTCGGGCGAGGTGTACTGGTTCTTGCCCTTGGTTTCTCCCTGATAGTGGCTCTTTATTTTGTCGAGAGTGCCTTCGTCTTTCAGCTCTTTCAGAGCGCCGTTTATCTCGGTCTGGAGGTCTTTGTTATCCAGCTTCATTGCGATAGCGTATTCCTCGTCGGCGAAGGGGTCGTCGAGTATCTTGAGGTCGTCGTTTTTGTCAACGAATTCCTTGGCAGGCTCAGAGTCGATGATAACTGCGTCGATCTTGCCCTGTTTCAGCGCCTGAACTGCGTCAGCACCCTTGCTGTATTTTTCTACCTTAGCGTCCTTAACGTCGCTGGCGTAGGTGTCGCCCGTAGTGCCGAGCTGCACGCCTATTGTCTTTCCCTCGAGGTCGTCGGCGCTGAAAACTGTGTTGTCGGGCACGCCGCAGCTTGTGAGCATTGCTGCGCAGAGTGCTGCTGAGATAAGCCCTGCTGTAAATTTCTTCATGATTTGAACATATCCTTTCATTGAAGGCAATATCGCGGTATTGCCTTTGTTATAAGCTTTATTATACCGCACATTACTCGGTTTTGCAAGCTTTTTTATCTGCAAATTGGTATATAATTTATGAATTTTTTAAACGTTGACGGGTTTTACGCTCCATATATTCTCAGCGTAGTCCTTGATAGTTCTGTCGGAGGAGAACTTTCCTGCGTGGGCGATGTTCAGCCAGCATTTGCGGGCGAAAGCAAGCTCTTCCTTGTAGTCGGCGTTTGCTTTCAGCTTCGCTTCAACATAGCTGTTGAGGTCGCCGAGAACGTAGTAGTGGTCGGGAACGTGCCAGCTCGCGCCGTCGGTGAGCGCCTTGTAAAGCTCCTTGAAAGAGCCCTCCTCGTTTGAGGGCACGCCGCCGTCGCTGAAAGTGCCGTCTATCAGCTTGTCGAGCACGCGGCGTATCTTTTCGTCGGCGTAAGCCACCTTGCGGGGGTCGTACTCGGGCATTATCTTCTCCAGCTCTTCAACTCTCGCGCCGAAGATGTAGTTGTTCTCCTCGCCCGCTTCTTCCGCTATCTCGATGTTCGCGCCGTCGTATGTGCCGAGGGTGACCGCGCCGTTCAGCATCATCTTCATGTTGCCGGTGCCCGAAGCTTCAGTGCCCGCGGTGGAGATCTGCTCGGAAATATCGCTGCCCGCTACCAGCTTTTCGGCGTAGGAAACGTTGTAGTTCTGTACGAATACCACTTTCAGCAGTCCGTTCACTTCGGGGTCGGCGTCTACCATATCGGCTATCTCGTTTATCAGCTTGATTATCGCTTTAGCGCGGCGGTAGCCGGGTGCGGATTTCGCGCCGAAGATGTATGTGGTAGGCGTGAAGTCCTTTATGCTGCCGTCTTTTATACCATAATAAATATACAGTATCGAGAGCGCGTTGAGAAGCTGGCGCTTGTACTCGTGCAGACGCTTTATCTGCGTATCGAATATAGTGTTCGGGTCGATGTCCTTGCCGTCCTGCATTTTTACATATTCTGCAAGCTGGCGCTTTTTCTCTTTCTTTATGCCGATAAATTCGCGCAGTACGCTTTCGTCGTCGGCATATTTCGCCAGACCCTCAAGCTTCGAGAGGTCTTTTACCCATTCCTCGCTGCCCAGCAGACGTGTTATCAGCGCGGAAAGTTCGCTGTTGCAAAGGCGCAGCCAGCGGCGCTGAGTTATGCCGTTCGTTTCGTTGAGGAAGCGCTCGGGGTACAGCGCGTACCAGTCTTTCAGCGTTTCGCTCTTTAGTATCTCGGTGTGTATAGCGGCAACGCCGTTGGTGTGTGAGGATACATATACAGCCATATTAGCCATTTTAAGCTGTCCGCCGCCGATCATAGCCAGCTCGTCGATCTTCTTGCGGTCAAATCCTTCTTTGTTCAGCGCGTACATCTCAGCTTTGAAGTTTTCCGAGATCATCAGGCATATCTCGTAAACGCGCGGCAGCAGTTTTTCTACTATCGAGCAGTCCCACTTCTCCAGCGCTTCCTGCATTATGGTGTGGTTGGTGTAATTGAATGTGCGCCTTGCTATGTCGATGGCTTTTGCAAAATCGCAGCCCTCTTCGTCGATGAGTATGCGTATCAGCTCGGGGATAGAGATGACGGGGTGGGTGTCGTTTAGCTGTATCTGCACCATATCGGGCAGGGTGTCTACGCTGCCGAAGCGCGCCTTGTGCTTTTTCACGATGTCTGCGAGCGAAGCCGCTGAGAAGAAATATTCCTGACGCAGGCGCAGTATCTTGCCCTCGGTGAAATTGTCGTTCGGGTAAAGCACGCGCGAGATGTCCTCAGCCGCGTTTTTAGCAGCCGAAGCGCCCGCAAAATCGCCGTCGTTGAATGCGGCAAAGTCAAATTCCTGCGCGGCTTCCGCCTGCCAAAGGCGCAGAGTACCGATGTTTTTGGTGTCGTAGCCGATCACAGGCATATCGTAAGGCACGGCGTTTACTGTCATATCGGCGTAGCGCACCTGTACAGTTTCCTCGCCGCGGCGCACCGACCAAGGATCGCCGAAGCGCGACCAATCGTCCGCTTCTTCGCGCTGAAATCCGTCAACTATCTTCTGCTTGAAAAGCCCGTATTTGTAGCGTATACCGTAGCCGTCGAGCGGAAGATCGTGCGCGGCGGCAGAGTCGAGGAAGCAGGCGGCAAGTCTGCCAAGACCGCCGTTTCCCAGCGCGGCGTCCTCTATCTCTTCAAGGTCGCTGAGCGAGCGGCCCGCCTTGTTCAGCGCCGCCTCAGCCGTTTCGGTAAGCCCCGCGCAAAGCAGGTTGTTGTAGATGGCTCTGCCCACCAGAAATTCCATCGAAAGGTAGCAGGCGCGTCTGCCGTTTTTGTGAGCCTCGCGGCTGTTTTCCCAGTTTTTGGCGATGCTGTCCATAACAGCCGAAGAGAGCGCTTCGTGAAGCTGTACAGCGCTAGCCTTTTCCAGCGAAACGCCGTACTTCTTTTTTAGGTCGGCTTCAATAGCCGCGTTCATGGCTTCGCAAGTCGTATTCATTTCAATTTCCTCCATTTATCCATTTATGTAAATTCATTTATTATCAGCGGGCAGTCTGCCGTAAATGCGGGTAAGCTCGCGCAGCTCCTCAGCCAGTTCATCAGTCAGCGCGCCGTCAGCCATGCGCCACTGCCAGTTTCCGCCGAGAGTAGAGGGTATGTTCATGCGCGCCGCCGAGTCGAGCCCCAAAAGATCCTGCATCTGCGCGATGGCTGTTTCGGCTATGCTCGCCCAAGCCGCGCGTATCATGCCGCGTGGAATGTCCTTGTTGCGCTTTACGTTTAGGTATTCGCGCGCGAATTTTCTCTCGGCGCGGGTAGCGGACTTAACCCAGCCTGCCGCAGTTTCGTTATCGTGCGTGCCCGTGTAGCAAACGCAGTTCGGCGAGGTGAAATTGTGCGGCAGATAGTTGCTCGTGCCCTCAGGGTCGAAGGCAAATTCCAGCACTTTCATTCCGGGGTAGCCGCTCGCTTTCAGCAGTTTGGCGACCTCCTTTGTGATAAAGCCGAGGTCTTCCGCGATGATGCGGCGTTTGCCCAGCGCGGCTTTTACAGCTTTAAAAAGCTTCATGCCCGGGCCTTTGCGCCATTCGCCGATAACTGCGTCCTCGTTGCCGTAGGGGATAGTGTAGTAGCTTTCAAATCCGCGGAAATGGTCTATGCGCACTACGTCGTAGGTGGTGCAGGCGGCGCTCAGGCGGGCTATCCACCAGTCGTAGCCGCGTTCTTCCATAACGTCCCAGCGGTAGAGGGGGTTGCCCCAAAGCTGACCTTTAGCCGAGAAAACGTCGGGCGGGCAGCCCGCTACGTCTATCGGCGTTTTGTCCTCATCAAGCAGGAAAAGCTGCGGCTGAGTCCAAACGTCGGCGCTGTCGTAGGCGACGTATATCGGTATATCGCCGATAAACTCAATGCCCAGTCCGTTGACGTAGGCTTTAAGCGCCTGCCACTGCTTCGCGTACTCGTACTGGAGAAATGTCCAAAAAGCTATGTCGTCGGCGTACTCCGCGCGCGCTTGTTCTATCGCTTTCGGCTCGTACATTCTCAGCGGGCGCTCCCACTCGTACCAAGCCTTGCCGCCGTGCGCGTCTTTCAGCGCCATGAAAAGTCCGTAGTCAGCCGTCCAGGGGTTCGCCGCCGCAAATTCAGCCGCCGCGCCATCGCCCGCAAGCTTGTAATTTTCGTAAGCCTTGCGCAGTACGGGGAATATCTTCTGATATATCCTGCCGTAATCGACCTCGCCTGCGCTTTCTCCCCACTCGATATCTTCGTAGTCGGCAGCCGTCAGCAGACCCTCTTGCGCGAGCGTTTCAAAGTCGATGAAGTAGGGGTTGCCCGCGTACACCGAAAAGCTCTGGTAGGGTGAGTCGCCGTAGCTGGTCGGCGAAACAGGCAGTATTTGCCAGTATTTCTGTCCCGCCTTTTTCAGAAAATCGGCGAAAGCGTAAGCCTCTTTGCCAAGCTTGCCGATACCGTGATCGCCCGGCAGGGAGGATATGTGCATAAGTATGCCGCTTGCACGCATCATCTATCAGCTCCTTTTAATGGAAAAAGTGTTTTTTCGTATACATTATAAATAACATTATACCATAGTATGCCGCTAAAATCAAGTGCGGCGGGGCGCATATCGCAGATTTTGTTGACAAAGAATACACTATGTGCTATAATTAAATTGGATAATTGTGCGCCTATTTCAGCGTACTGTTTGCTTTTTAACATATAATACTCACAATTTCGGGGTAAAATTATAGTTGGATAAATATAGGCTTTATTCTCAGAAAGGCGGCGATGTTAAAAATGTTCGGATATGTAAAGGCTTACCGCCCGTGGCTGCGCGTCTGCGAGCTTGATCTGTATAAGGGCGTTTACTGCGGACTTTGCAAGACCATCACCGAGCGAAGCGGGTTCGTACCCTCGCTGCTGCTCAGCTACGACCTTGTTTTCCTCACCATTGCCGCACTGGGGTATGATAAGTCGGCAGTAGCCGCCGAAAAGCGCCGCTGTCCGCTGCACCCGATAAAAAAGACCCCCTGCGTTTACTGTAGGCAGGCGGGCGCGGAAAACGCGGCTTTTGAGTACGCCGCCGACGCCGCCATAATGCTGGATTACCATAAGCTGCGGGACGATCTGCATGACAAGGGCTTTAAAAAGCGCCTTGCAGCCGCGGCTATGCTGCCGTTTTTTGCTAAGCCTTACAAGCAGGCGGCGGCGCGTCAGCCGTATATCTCGCAGCAGATAGAGCAGGCCATGGCTTTTCAGCGCGAGATAGAGGACATGAATATCCGCTCGGTAGACGCCGCCGCAGAGCCTACCGCGCGCATGATGAAAGCGGTATTTCGCGGAGTTTGCCGCTACGACCCCGACGACCGCGAGGTGATGGGCGAGTTCGGCTACCTGCTGGGCAGGTTCGTGTACATCTGCGACGCGCTGGACGATTTGAAAGACGATTTCAAAAAGCGCGCTTACAACCCGCTGGTCACCAAAAGCACGGCTATGACCACGGCGGGGGAGATCACCCGCGAAAGCTTTGAGCACGCCGCAGAATATGCACGCCGCAGCGCTTACCTCACTTTGGGGCAGCTTGCGGATAGGTATGTTCAGCTCAACTTCGGCGATATGCAGCCCATAACGGACAACGTAGTTTACATGGGGCTGAAAAGCTCGCTGGAAGCTGCGGCAAAATTTGATAAAAAAGAAAAGAAGGACACGAAAGGTAAAAGTATATGAACGACCCCTACAAAATACTGGGCGTAGAGCCTACCGCTACTGATAAAGAGATAAAGACCGCGTACAAAGGCTTGGTGCGCAAGTACCACCCTGATAGATTTCAGGACGAATCTATGGCTGAAATGGCGAACGAAAAAATGACCGAGATAAACGCCGCTTACGATAAGATAATGGACGACAGAAAAAACGGCAGATCGGGCTTTACTTCGTACACCGCGGGCGGCGCTTCGGGCGGATACCGCAGATACAGCCGCGAAAGCTACGAGCAGGCTTCGGGCGGCGGCGCTGGCGTTGACTATTACCAGATACGCAATATGATACACGCGGGCAGGCTTGCCGAAGCGGATAATATGCTCGATAATGTGGCGCAGCCGAACCGCGTGGCGGAGTGGTACTTCCTCAAGGGCACTATCTGCTATCAGCGCGGCTGGCTGAACGAGGCTTACCACTACATCGCGCAGGCGACGCAGATGGCGCCCGGCAACGCCGAGTATTCGCAGGCGCTTCAGCAGATGAACCGTCAGCGAGGCGGCTTTATGAGCGGCGGCAGCAGATATAACACGGGCAATTCCGCAAACGATACCTGCAACTGCCTTTCAGACCTCTGCGTGGCTGACTGCTGCTGCGAGATGATGGGCGGAGATCTGATACCATGCTGCTAAACGGCGGTGAAAGCTGCCGACAGTCCGAGGGCGCGGAATGCGGAAAATGCAGGCCATCTACGGCTTTCTGCGTGGCGCTGGGCGGCATAATCACGGCGCTCGTCATGCTGCTGATGTTTTGCGCGACAATGTTCCCCATGCTGGATTACGCGATACCCGCCTATGCGGGTTTTCTGATGGTGGTTGTGATAGAAGAGGCGGGAAGCCGCTGGGCACTGCTGACCTACTGCTCATGCGCGGTGCTTTGTCCGCTGATGACGCCCGACTATCAGGCAAATCTGCTTTTCATACTTTTCATGGGCTACTACCCCGTGCTGTATGTGGCATTGCAGGGGGTGAAGCGGGACGGCGCGCGGATAGCGATAAAGTTCGCGGTCTTCAATGCGGCGATCATCTGCTACGCGGCGCTTTTCCAGTACATATTCACCTCGGTAGATCTGCTTGAGGGTCTGGAGGAGCTTGGCAAGTGGGCAGCGCCCGCTATGCTCGGCATGGCGAACCTGTTTTTTGTGCTGTACGACCATCTGCTTGGGCAGCTGATAGAGATATATACAAGGTGGTTTAGGCGCAGGATATTGTGTCTGCGAACGGCGAACAAGTCCGGCAGAAGATGATTTTAAAAAAAGAAAAAGACAACTAAAGGCGATGAGATGACAAAATGAAGAAAAGAGAATTAAAGCTGTTTTCTAAGGAGCTTACCCCCGAACAGCAGGAGAAACGCAAGAAGATGGAGATGTGTTTCCGCGCGATAAGCTGTGTGGTATTTCTGCTTGCGATGATCGGCATAGGATATTTGGTGTTCCCGATATTCAGCGGCGTGGGTCAAAAGGGCTGGCTCGACGGAGTGCAGAAGCGAATAAGCGGCTACGGCGGCATACATGGCGTGCTGATGTTTTTGGCGATACAGGCTTTGCAGGTGCTTGTGGCGGTGATACCCGCGATACAGGTGGTCGGGGGAGTGCTTTACGGCCCGTTTTTCGGCTCGCTGATCTCGTTTCTCGGCATAGTGCTGGGCAGCCTAGCGGTATGGGGGATAGTGAAAAAGCTGGGCGCGCCGCTGGTGCAGGCGATAGTCAGCGAGAAGCATCTGAAAAAATTCAGCTTTCTCGAGGACGACCACAAGCTTTTGCTGATACTGATAATCCTCTATATAATTCCTGGGATACCAAAAGATGTCGTAACGTATCTGGTGCCGCTGACGAAGATAAAAATGCGCGAATTTTTCCTGTATGTACTGCCTTGGCGCATACCCGCGATAGTGCTTTCGACAGCTTTCGGCAGCAGCGCGACGAATGGCAACATGGCGGCGACGATAGTGCTTGGCGCAGTAACGCTCGTCATCGCGATACTGGGGCTGGTATTCAAGGACAAGATAGTAGCCGCGATGAGCCGTATAAGCCGCCGCCGCAGGCACAAAACTGATAAAACCGACAATCAGGCGCAGAAATGAACGGTGGGATTTGTGCAGATATACAAAAGAGAAAAAGTTGATAAAAACTGCTTGACAATCGCACATCGTTGTGATATAATATATTACGTTGATTGAGGCTGAAATGAAGTGAAGCTGATAAAAACGTAATTTGCGGGTGTAGTTCAATGGTAGAACTCCAGCCTTCCAAGCTGGCCACGTGAGTTCGATTCTCATCACCCGCTCCAATTTTTCTCGGAGCTATCTGAGATATTACAGAAAAGCACCGCTCACGCAGCGGCGGTTTTTTTGTATGAATGGTGGGTATAGCGTAGCTGGTTAACGCGTCAGTTTGTGGCACTGAAGACCGAGAGTTCGAATCTCTCTATCCACCCTATGCACCTTTAGCTCAGCTGGATAGAGCAACTGCCTTCTAAGCAGTAGGCCAATGGTTCGAGTCCATTAAGGTGCGTTTTAAATGACCCTATCTCTTTTTGAGGTAGGGTCTTGTTTTTGGGTTAGGAAATGCGGCAGAGTATTATTTGATCCTTTTTACGGTCACTTTTACTTTGCCGTTTTCTTTTTGATGCACTTTTTTGTGGTTGGCTTCTCTTTTTTTTAGTTCTTTTTCTATTAGATTTAATTCGTATTGGTTGATTTCTGTTGTTATATAGTCAGATTTAGTAGGCATATTTTTTTTGTTGAGAAAATAAAGAAATACTACACTAAAAACTATGAGCGCTGCTAAAATAAGTCCAATATATGGCTTATCTTCCGATAATCGCTCGATAGAAATAAATGCTTCTATCGAAAGAGTCATAAAAAGAGAGTCCGCAAATGAATGAGCTTTTGCTTCAAATACTGGAAGATTGTATTTTATTTCTTGAATTCTATCTATTAGTACATAATCTTTTATCTTATCAATATCCTTCGACGAATAAAATTTTTCTAAATCTAATTTTATCAAAGCTATTTTCTCAGTTTCTGAATATTTAGAGTTATTTTTGTTAATGTTAATTATTCTATTGACTTTTTTATTAAAACTCCAGAATTCTCTTTTTTCTTTTCTATTCATGTGCTAATAAGCTCCTTAAATAAAATTTTATTACATTTATTATACCATAAATCAACCAATTTGTCAATAAAAATTTTCCACCCACAAAAAAATCCCCCGCAGCCATCAAGACCGCAGGGGATACCAAATAAATATCAAGCGTCCCAGAAGGGATTTGAACCCCCGACCTTACGCTTAGGAGGCGCACGCTCTATCCAGCTGAGCTACTGAGACGTTCGCAACGCAGCTATTGCCGCATTGCCTATCTATTATACCATATTTTTATGCGCTTGTCAAGCTTGCCCGCCACGATTTTTCCCGACAAAAATACTTATTGACAAACGCGCTTTCATATGTTAATATATTATATGGTATACAAACAAATCCACATCAGAAAGGATACTTGACAAATGGAGAATTCGCAGGAAAATATCGTTCTGCGCGTGGAGGGGCTTTCTAAGGCGTACAAAAAAGGCGTTTTCGCCAGCAAAGACGTAAGCTTCTCGGTCAAAAAGGGCGAGATATTCGCGCTTATCGGGCCAAACGGCGCGGGCAAAACTACCACTATCCGCATGATAGCTACGCTGCTGAAACCTACCGAGGGCGACGCGCTGGTAGACGGCAACTCTATCATCTCAGCGCCCGAAAAGGTTCGCCGCTGCCTTACATACCTGCCTGATGAAGCAAGCGCATACAAAAATATGAAAGGCAGACAGTATCTGCGCTTTATGGCGGATATGTACGCCGATAATAAACAGCAGTCGGCGGAGTTCGTAAAGCGTGCCGAGGAGATATGCAGGCTGGGCGAAAGGCTGGACGATAAGGTCGAAAGCTACTCGCGCGGCATGATACGCAAGCTGCTTCTCGCGAGAACGATAATGTCCCGCCCCGAGCTTGCTATTCTCGATGAGCCGACTTCGGGTCTTGACATCATAAACGCGCTCGATATTCGCCGCATGATACGCTCGCTGGCGGAGCAGGGCATGAGCTTTCTGCTCTCCTCGCACAATATGCTCGAGATAGAGTACGTTTCCGATAGGGTCGGAATTATCGCAAAAGGCAATCTGCTCGAGGTCGGCACGCCCGCCGAGCTGCTTGAAAAATACGGTGCGGAAAACCTTGAGGAAGTATTTGAAAGGGTGGTGAGCAGTCGATGAAATTCGCAAGTTTGTTTAAAAAAGAGCTGCGCGAAATGCTCTCGCCGCAAACCATCATAATGCTCGTGTTCGTGCTGATAGTCATGGTAGGATTGAGCGGCATGGTAAACGGCGCTATGGACGAGGCGCAGGAGGAAAGCTCGAAAATAACCATTTGCGACCTTGACGATACCGACTTTTCGCGCTCGGTGATAAAGTTCCTAAAAACGCCTACCGCCGATATGAAAAATGATGTAAAAATAATCAAACTCGAAAGCGACGATTACGCTAAAGAGATAAACCGTCTGGGGCTGAAAAGCTTCATAGTAGTGCCCGAGGGCTTTACTGAAAGCGTGAACAAAGGCGAGCAGGCAAAGCTTATCTACGTTAGTAAGATGACTTCGCTCTCTACCATGTCGAACGTAAATTCCGGCTCTGAAACAGCCGTTACGCTCATCGAAGCCGCCGTTAAGAGCGCACTTTACACCGATAAAGTATCGAAAGGGCAGCTTACCGAAGACGAAGTTACTCAGCTCAATTCGCCCGTTGACGTGCAGGAGCAGACGATAGTCGGCGGGAAGTCGGCGAATATCTCGCAGCTTATACTTTACAGCGCTTCTTACAGCCAAACTATGCTGATGCCGCTGGTAGTGTATATGCTGATACTTCTCGGCTCGCAGACCATGATAAACGCTGTAGCCGCCGAAAAGCTTGACAAAACGCTTGAAACGCTGCTCTCCGCACCCGTTTCGCGCATAAGCGTGCTGAGCGCAAAAATGCTCGCCGCCGCGGTAGTAGCGCTGCTCAACGCCGTGGTCTACATGGTCGGCATGAACAATATGACAAGCGGCGTAAGCTCCTCGCTGCCCGATAATTACACCGAGATGGCGAAGCAGCTGGGGCTGAATTTCACCACGACTACCTACGTCATGATAGGCGCGCAGATGTTGGTATCCACGCTGATAGCGCTTTCCGTTTCGATAATCCTCGGCGCGTTCGCAAAGAGCGTAAAAAGCTCGCAGATGCTCTCGATGCCGATACTTTTCATCACGGTAGTGCCTTTTATGGTCTCGATGTTCATGGATATAAGCAGCCTGCCCGGCGCGGTGAGATACCTGCTTTACGCTATACCTTTCACCCACACATTCATGGCGAGCGACTGCATACTTTTCGGCAAGACCTCGCTCTACGTCGGCGGACTTATCTACCAGATAATTTTCCTGATAATCTGCATGGCGATAGCGCTGAAAATATTTACGGGCGATAAGATATTCACCGCTTCAGAAACGCGCATTTTCGGCAAAAAGAAAAAGCACGCCGAGGCTGACTGATAGCTTAGAAAGGACATTTTGATGACATACAATTTCAAGAAGATAGCCGCAGCCTGCACCGCTGCCATTCTCGCGCTTGCGCTGGCAGCCTGCGGAAATTCGGCTAATTCGGATAAAGACAGCAAAGCCGCCTCGCAGACCGAGCAGACTGAGCAGACCGTTCCGCAGGTGACTTTGCAGCCGAGTTCGGAAGCGGAAAGCGCGGCGGACGATCCGAGCGAGAGCGAGCCGGCCTCGGAAGTGGAGTACGCCCCCGCAATGTGGCTCGTCACTTCGCCAAACGGCGGCAAGATGTACATGATGGGCAGTATGCACTTCCTGCGCGACGAATGTTACCCGCTGCCCGACTATGTACAAAAGGCTTACGACGAGGCGGATACGCTCGCGGTGGAGTGCGACATCACCGACCGCACAGCTTCTTTCGCGGCTACGCTCGACAAGGCTGACCAGATGTACTATTCCGACGGCACGACCTTGCGCGACCACCTGGGCGACGAGATCTACGACAACCTAGAGGGCTACATGGCGGCGCACGACGAAAAGCTTTCGCTTTACGACCAGTACCGGCTTTGGTATCTCGATCAGGTGATCAGCGGTATGGCGGTGGAGGACGCTCAGCTTAAATCAAGCAAGGGTCTTGACATGAACCTGCTGCAATGGGCGCACGACGACGGCAAAGAGATATACGAAGTAGAGTCGATAACTTTTCAGATGGACTTGCTCGCGAATTTCTCTGAGGATATTTACAAGATAATGCTTTCGAGCTACTCCGCCGATTCGCAGGAGGAGCTCACGCAGAGCTACGAAGATCTTTATCAGGCGTGGCGCACGGGCGATACCGAAGCGATACTTGCGCTGAGCGACGGCGAAACCGAGCAGCTCGATAAAGACCAGCAGGCGGCTATGGACGATTACAACGACCAAATGCTTTACAGCCGCAACAAGGGCATGGCGGCTAAGGCGGAAGAGCTTATAGACGGCGAAAAGCGCACATTTTTCGTAGTGGGTGCGGCGCATTTCGTGGGCGACGGCGGAATAATCGACCTGCTTACGAAAGACGGCTACACCTGCGAGCGCGTTACAGAAGCAGAATAATGCAAGATACCGTTTCGATGATAATATCGGAACGGTACTTTTTTGTGCAAAAAAGCTCCCTCTGAAATTTCTCTCAGAGGGAGCGCTTTTTTATCTGCCTATATTATCAGATGATAGGATCATCAGATGGACTCGTGGAAGGTTCTGGAGATAACGTCGTCCTGCTGCTCTTTAGTCAGCTTGATGAAGTTTACAGCGTAGCCCGAAACTCTGATAGTGAGCTGGGGGTACTTCTCAGGATGCTTCTGCGCGTCGATAAGTGTTTCGCGGTTGAAAACATTTACGTTCAGGTGGTGTCCGCCCTTTTCTACATAGCCGTCGAGCAGTCCTACAAGATTATCTACTTGGTTCTTGGTTGCACTCATTTCTAAGCAACTCCTTTCATTATTATAAAAGCTCATCGTCCTCTTCTTCGGGCGAGGGCTCGTTCGGCTGCGCACACGCGCCGAGCTTTCCGCAATCGGTGGAATTTACCGTGGTAAAGGTTATACCCTCGTCCATATTGCTGAGGTCTACGGTTATCCTGCCTGTGCCGTCTGCTATCAGCTTATCTATTACCGATACCAGATCTTCCGGCTCGCCTATGCCGTTGTCCTCTTTTTTAAGAATATATCCCATTTTATCTCACCTCTTGCCCCGCCGCGTATTTCAGCCTGCGTTTATGCGAAAATGTGTTTTTTATTACTTATCCTCTGCCATAGCGTCAGCGATGCTCTGTATGTCGATGTCGCCCATGAATACCTGATCGTCCTTGCCGAGTGCGTCGGGGATGATGGAGAAGGTGTTGGAGATACCGTCCTGTGCGTGGCGGAAAGGCAGCTTAGCTACGCTGGAGAGCGAAGCGGCAGCGCCGTGAGTATCTCTGCCGTGCATCGGGTTAGCTCCGGGTGCGAGAGGCACGCCGATCTTTCTTCCGTCAGGGGTCGAGCCGGTCTTTTTGCCGTATACGACGTTGGAAGTGATGGTGAGTATAGACATGGTGGGAACACCGTCGCGGTAGGTGTGGTGCTTTCTGATCTTGTTCATGAAGGTGCGTACCAGATCTACTGCTATCTTGTCAACTCTGTCATCGTTGTTGCCGTACTTAGGATAATCGCCTTCTACCTCGTAGTCGGTAACTATTCCGTTTTCATCGCGGATGCACTTTACCTTAGCGTACTTGATAGCGGAGAGCGAGTCTGCTACTACCGAAAGACCTGCGATACCTGTTGCGAAGTATCTCTTTACATCTCTGTCGTGCAGAGCCATCTGCGCTCTTTCGTAGCAGTACTTATCGTGCATATAGTGGATAACGTTCAGGGTGTTTACATACAGACCTGCCAGCCATTCCATCATATCGTCGTAGCGCTCCATTACCTCATCGTAGTCGAGGTATTCGCTTGTGATCGGGCGGTACTTAGGGCCGACCTGTATCTTGAGCTTTTCGTCAACGCCGCCGTTGATAGCGTAAAGCATACACTTAGCGAGGTTAGCGCGTGCGCCGAAGAACTGCATTTCCTTGCCTATTCTCATAGAGGATACGCAGCAGGCGATAGCGTAGTCGTCGCCGTGGGTAGCTCTCATCATATCGTCGTTCTCATACTGGATGGAAGAGGTATTGATAGAGATCTTAGCGCAGTAATTCTTGAAGTTGATAGGCAGCTTTCTGCTCCAGAGTACGGTCATGTTAGGCTCGGGAGCAGGGCCGAGGTTCTCAAGGGTATGCAGGTATCTGAACGAGTTCTTGGTGACCATGTGCTCGCCGTCGATGGTAACGCCGCCGATCGACTCGGTTACCCATGTCGGGTCGCCGGAGAAGAGGGAGTTGTACTCGGGGGTACGAGCGAATTTTACCATTCTCAGCTTCATGATGAACTGGTCGATAAGCTCCTGCGCCTCTTCCTCAGTGAGTATGCCCTTTTCAAGGTCGCGCTGGATGTAGATGTCGAGGAAGGTAGAGGTCCTGCCGAGCGACATAGCCGCGCCGTTCTGCTCCTTAACAGCGGCGAGGTAGCCGAAGTACAGCCACTGTACAGCTTCCTTAGCGTTAGCAGCAGGCTTTGTGATGTCGCAGCCGTAGATCCTGCCCAGCTCAGCGATGTCGTCGAGAGCTCTCATCTGCTCAGCCAGCTCCTCGCGCAGACGAATGTTCTTAGAGGTCATTCTTACGAGCGAGGTGTCGATCTGGTCCTGCTTGTCCTCTTTGAGGAGGTCGATACCGTAAAGAGCAATTCTGCGGTAGTCGCCGATGATCCTTCCTCTGCCGTAAGCGTCAGGCAGACCGGTGATTATGCCGGCGTGTCTTGCAGCCTTCATCTCAGGGGTGTAAGCGTCGAAAACGCCCTGGTTATGGGTCTTGCGGTATTTGGTGAATATTTCAACTATTTCGGGGTCTACTTCGTAGCCGTTCTGCTTGCAGGCGTTTACAGCCATTCTGATACCGCCGAAAGGCTGCAGCGAGCGCTTCAGGGGCTTGTCAGTCTGAAGACCTACTATCTTCTCGAGGTCTTTGTCGATGTAGCCTGCGGGGTGGGAGGTGATGGTGGAAACGATCTTGGTATCCATGTCGAGAACGCCGCCCTTGGCGCGCTCCTGTTCAAAAAGGTCGAGCACTTCTGCCCACAGCTTCTTGGTGTCCTCGCTGGGGGGCGCCAGAAAGCTTTCATCGCCGTCGTAGGGGGTATAGTTCTTCTTAATAAAGTCGCGAACGTTTACCGAGCCGTTGCTCCATCTTCCCGGGGCAAAGCCCTCCCACTGCGCGCAAAACTTTTCTGTCAAATCAATCATTCCTTTCTTGATCGTATATGACCAACGTGTGGTTAGATATGGCTAACCCCACATGAATCATATAAAAATCCATATGCGGTATACATACACCCGCATATCATACATTTATAATAACACAATAAACTTGATATGTCAAGGGCGGGGAAAATTTTCTCATGTTAATTTATTTTGAACTATAAAAAAATACTTTTTTTGTGCATTTTGATGGCTGAGAAAAAAGCTTGTCGAAGCGCTGACGCATTATATAAGTCGATATTTTCGCCGCGTTTATAAATTTATGAAATCAGCGTTCGCTTTCCCGATATTGTACATATTACGCATTATATTTCCAATAACCGCGCGATTTATACAAAAAACTGATTTAATATATTTTTGTTTCATTAAATTATTATAATTCCTATTGACTTTTTTTCGGCAATGTGCTATAATCTTATTATAAGATATGAATTTATGAACCAAAACGAGGGGACTTTTCTCTTGCTTTGGTCGCACCATATACATTTATATATTTACCCGCTGGAGGATATTGTCATGACGGATTTTTACTATCCTGTGCTAAATGACGAGGTCAATCTGCCGCTGTACGTTTTAGGGATCGGCGCGCGCGACCGCGAATTTCATTTTATAAGAGAAGAGGGCTACCCGAACCACCAGATAATCTACTGCGTGCGCGGAAGCGGCGTGCTGGTGCTGGAGGGCGAAGAATACCCGATAAACGCGGGCGACGCTTTTTACCTGCCGCCGAATGTGCCGCACGAATATTACCCTACCGAAGAGATATGGGAAACTCACTGGATAACCTTTGAGGGCAGGGAAGTAGAGTCTGTAATGGAGTACATAAAGCTTGAAAAAGCTAAGGTCTTTCATATACACGACCTTAATTCGCTCGACGCTATCTTCAAGAAAATGCTCTACCTCATGCGCACCAATTACTACTACTGCGGTCAGCAGTGCTCGGCGCATCTGTACCAGTTTTTCATCGAGCTGAACCGCGTTGTAAATCTGCAAAACGGTTCTCACGACGGCGCTAAGCAAAATCAGCTTCAGCCTGTCATTGATTACATCAATAAGAATTACCGAAAGGATATTACCCTTACCGAGCTTTCAGTGCTGATAGATCTTTCGCCGCAGTATCTATGCAGGCTTTTTAAAGAGTGCTTAAATCTGCGTCCGTTTGAATATCTTGCCAGAAAGCGCATACAGCAGGCAAAGATGCTTCTGCTGGAGGATAAGAAAAACATCAACGAGATAGCGGCGGAGGTAGGCTATAACGACTGCTCGTACTTCTGCGCGGTGTTCAAGCGCCACGAGATGCTCTCGCCCGCCGAGTTTAGAAATCTGCATAAGAAATCTTCGTGAACAGGTTTTGGCAGGTTAAAATATTCAATATCAAAGTAAGCCCAAGCGCTTGACGGCTTTATAAAGCAAAAATTTCCCCCGAACCAAAAGCTCGGGGGAATTTCTTATTTCAGTTTGTTTTTGCTCTTGCTTCTTATCCACACGATCAGTATGATTACTGCGAGTACTATCACGATCATCGCGACGTACATCGCGGGCATTATCTTGTCGCGAAGCTCCTGCACGCCTGTTTCGTCGGAGGGCGGCTTTGTCGCGCGGGAAGCGGTGCTGCTGCTCGCCTGCTGAGAGGTTATCTGCTCCTGCGGATCCTGCGAATCGTCAGGGTCATCGGTGTAGTCGGCGTCGTTGTCGCCGTCGGCAGTTTCGCGGTAGATGGTTACGGTGTAAACGTTCTGCGTGCCGTCGGGGGCTGTGACGGTTATCGTCTGCTGATTTACGCCGTCGGCGAGATATTTCGCGCCCTCGTACCATATACTGTCGTTCTCGCTCATGGTAACGCCCTCCAGCTCCAGCAGGTCAACTTCGTGCGGAACTGTTACGGTGTAGTCATATATGCCGGGCGAAAACTCGGGACGAAGCTCGCCTGTTTCAAGCGTAAGCGATTTGAGCAGAGCCTTGCCCGAAGTGTCAACGCTCTCGGTAGTATCCGCCGCCGATGAATCGCTCTCGCCGTTAGAATCGTTAGCCGCGGCAGGGCCTACCGTGATCGTAGCGTATGCGGTGATGGCGGTGCTGAGCGCCGTGCCATCGGGGGTGAATACCGAGCCGTTAGTAAGATTTATCTGCGAGCTTCCCTCGGTCAGCGCTTTGAACCTCAGCGAAACTGTAAGGCTCTGCGCGGCGCTGTCGGGGAAGCCTTTTATATTTACTATACCGCCGCCGCCCGAAGCGGAATCGCCGCTGATAAATTCTATCGAATCTTCGCTGTACGTCATTGCCGCCTGCACCGTGCCTATCGTATCATCGGCGGTAAATTCCACACTTATTTCAAACTCGCTGCCTGCGGGCACTGCGCCTTCGGGAATGTAGAAATTTCCGTGCGCCTCAGCCGAAGCGTGCAGCGGCGCGAGGAAGAGCGCCGTTATCATCATGAGCACAGCGGCGGCTAAAGATATGCCGCGCGTACTTTTTATCGTCATAATTTGATCTCCTTTTTAAGGTGCATAGGTAGTGTATCTTACTATATTATAATATATTTTCATCTTCAAGTCAACAGCTCTTGATTTGTGCGGAAGATACTGACAGCATATTTGTGAAAACAGGACTAATCACGGCGGCGGAATATGTGCATATCGCCGAAAATCATAGAGATATGCAAAAACCCTTGACAAATTGAACGAGCGGAAGTATAATATAACTGTACTATTACAGATAATACACTTAGTACACCTGATACACTGTACAGTTAGGGACAAAAAAGGACAACAAAAAAAAGACGGATCAAGTATCGAGTATGATAAGAAAGGAGCGGAGAACGTGATAACGCTGGATATTACAGGCAGAACGCCGATATACGAACAGATCTGCAAGTGCGTTTGTGCAGATATTTCGCTCGGCGCGCTGAAAAAAGACGATAAGCTGCCCGGCGCGAGGTTGCTCGCGAAAGAGCTGGGGCTGAACCCAAACACCGTCGCAAAGGCGTATGCGCGGCTGGAGCACGACGGTATAATCTACTCCGTGCCGGGCAAAGGGTGTTTTGTGGCAGAGCAGAAGGGCCACGCCGAAACGGCGCTCACACGCGGCTTTGAGGAGAAAACGCGTGAGGCTCTCGCGGCGGGCGTTCCGCAGCAAACGCTTATAGATATAGTAAAAAGCGTTGGCAGCGAGCTTATTGATGAAGTGAAGGAGGACGGAGCGAAATGATAGAGATAAAAAACGTATCGCTGACTTTTAAAGGCGGCGCTCTGGATAAGAAAAAAGGTTTCACAGCGCTGGACGATGTTTCAATAACCGTGCCCGAAGGCTGCATATACGGTTTTCTCGGCTCTAACGGCGCGGGAAAATCTACCCTTATGCGCATGATCTGCGGCATTTACAAGACCGAGCAGGGAAGCATAACCATCGACGGCGAAGAGGTGTACGACAACCCAGAGGCTAAGAAAAAGATATTTTTCGTGAACGATGAAACGGTGCAGTACGCCGATTTCACGCTGGAGGGGCTGAGAAAGTATTACCGCAGCTACTACCCCGATTTTTCCGACGAGGTGTACGAGCGGCTGACGGCTAAGCTGGGTCTGCCGACAAACAAGCGCATGGCTGAGTTTTCAAAGGGAATGAAGCGGCAGGCGGTAGTTATTATAGGGCTTTCCTGCATGACAAAGTGCCTTATGCTCGACGAAGCTTTCGACGGACTCGACCCCGCTATGAGGAAAGTAGTAAAGGAAATGATAGTTGACGAAATGCTCGACCGCGGCGCAACTATGATAGTTTCCTCGCACAACGTTGCCGAGATAAACGAGCTTTGCGACCGCGCTATGTTGATACACAAGGGCAAGCTTATCTTTGCCGACGAGATAGACGAGATACGCAGCGGATTCAGAAAAGTACAGCTGGTGGACAAAAAGCGCGTTGTTCCGCGCGGCGAACTGGAGCTTATGGGTCTGCGCGTAATGGAATACAGCGCTACGGGCAGAGTAGCGCAGGCTATTATAAAAGGTACGGAAACTGAGATAGACGAGAAAATATCTTCCCTCGGCATAGACATTGCGGAAACTATACCGCTTACGCTGGAAGAGATATTTATTTACGAATTGCAGGCAAGGGGGTATGGAAATGTCATTTCAGAGAATTAAAAACGCGGCGTTTGCCGAAGTGCGCGTGCAGCGAAAAATGCTGCTGATAATAAACATACTTATGGGCGCGGGCGCGCTGACATATGGTCTGAACGGCATAGTTACCGCTATGCAAGACGGCGAGTTTTTTCCTTACGGCCTCTCGATAGTGCTTTTCCTCGCGGCGGCAGGCTGCGGATATTTCATTTGCAGCTCGCTTTTCAGCGATATGCACAACAGACAGCAGTGCGACATTACCCTCTCGCTGCCGATGACGGCGAACGAGCGCTACTTCTCTAAATTGATGGCGCTGACATTCATACAGATAATACCAGCGATATTCTGGACGGTACTGGCGAACGTTATGGTGATAGCGGGCTTTGCGGGCTACCACCGCGGAGTGGGCAATGCTGCGGAATACGCACTGCCGCTGACGCTGCTTTACCTTAGCGTTATCCTCTTTACCGCGGCTGTTTCGATATTTTGGAACTGCTGCTGCGGCTCGGCGGCGGAGAGCATATATTTCCCGATAATCACCGCGGGCATAATCACCGCGCTGCCCTCTACCATGATATACACTATGGTAGAGAACTACGCCAGAGTATCTACCGGCTACATAAACGAGCGTTTTCTTTCGCTTTGGTCGTATATGCCGCTTATTATGGTTGAGGAATACGACGCTAAGTGGTACAGCGTTTACACGTTTATAAACTGCCTTATCTCGCTGGCTGTGATATTCGCCTGCCTGCTGATATACAGAAAGCGCGACGGCAAGACAGTCGGCAGCCCGATAGTTTTCAGAAGCGCTTACTCGCTGATGATGCTTCTCGGTGTGTTCACGGTACTGGTGATATTCTACATGACCGGCATTTTCGGAATGGGTCTGGTAGTTGCCGCGCTGGTATATACTATTATAAATATAATAGTCAGCCGCGCTAAACTATCAGTCAAGAGCGTTTTGGTATGGCTGCTGAGATACGCCGCCGACTGCGTATGCTTCATAGCGGTGCTGGCGCTGGGCTATATTACCAACGGCTTCGGCTACAACGGTCTGGTAGCAAATCTGAAAAACGACGGCAGCCTTTATATCGACGTTTCGATGAATTACAACTATTTTGATGAAGATTACGGAAATGAAGTTTGGGGCGATTATAAAATAAGCGCCGACGCCAGCAAAAAGGACATCGAAAAGGTATTCGAGATCATATATGAGGCGAAAAGGCCGGATAAAAAGAGCATAAGCGATTTTTTGAAGAACTTCGGCAATGTTTATTACGATCCTTTCGATGAGTATGGCGATACGCTCGAGATATACATAAATTCGCGCAAGTATGAAGGCGATTATGACGGCGATGATATGTACTACTCCGACACGGTTTACGATCAGACGATTTTCTACGAATCAGTGGACGATGTGAAAAAGGTCATCAGCAAGCTGAACGCTCTGCCATACCTCGAAAGACAGAATTACGATGATCTCGATGAATATTTGAATGACGACGGATATTACATCGACGAAAACGAGGACTATGACGAAATAGACGACAGCGAAGATACCGCCGATACCGAGGATACTATTACTGGATCGGAAACGGCAGAATAATTTTTAGGCGCTCTCCGCTGCGGGGGCGCTTTTTTTGTAAACACCGTTGACAAATTTCGACGGTGGTGATATAATTATTTTGACAGAATATTATAGGAGGAAAATAATATGAACACAACGATAAAAAAACTGATAGCCCTGACAGCAGCGGCGGCGATAATGTGATGGACATCTGCCTGAACGGCCATACCATCACCTTTGAGACGACCGGCCTCGAGACGAATCCGCAGATCAACAGGTCTTTCCTGACCCTCTGCGACTGCACCGGCAAGGGCGGCATTGATTTGAAGGGACATAATATCTATATTGCGAGCAAGTGCAGCCTGGATGTCTCCGACATCTATATCACCGGCGGCAGCGGTGATACCAGCGCCGTGACGGGGGGCTACTACGGCATCTTCACCATGGGGGACGGCACTGTCATCCGTGACAACACCTGCACCAGCGAAAAGGCCGGCGGCGTGACCGTGGAGGGCCGCGACAGCATCAACCGGAACAACGGCGTCTTTATCATGAACGGCGGCGAGATCCGGCGGAACACCGGCGGCGTGGGCGGCGTATTGAACTACGGCGAGTTCACCATAAACGGCGGTACGATCAAGGAGAACTACGGCACCACCACCGGCGGTGTCGCCAATTCCTGCGACTACAAGGGTATGCCGGAGCACGATATCCCCGATAACTACGGCACCATGACCATCGGCGGCGGCGCACAGGTCGCCCTGGCCGGGGCCGGCATCCGCCTCTACGGCGGTGTGCGCGGGGACGCCGACGCCGCGGTAAACGCGCTGCTGTCCGGCAACCTGAGCTATGACCCCAACGTCCACTGTGACCACCACGGCCAGGGCCACGGCGATCTTGAACGTCTCCACACCTTTGGCCACGGCCATGGCGTTGTCGCCCATGATGAAATAATAGGCGGTATAGTAAATGCCCGCGCCAGGCACCAGCGCGAAGATGCCGCTGATGAGGAACACTGTGGCCGGGCACCGCCGCACCACTGAAAACACCCGGGAAAGCAGCGCCAGCATCAATGAGGCCAGCAGCGAGGCCACGGCCACCGAGGGCTGCCATTGCAGGTACAGCCAATAGCAGCCCCAGCCCACGGCGCCCGTCACGCCCGCCCAGACAAATTCCCGGGGCAGCGCGTTTACCAGAACGGCAAAACCCACCGTCGCCCCGAAGGCTGCGGCAAGCTGCACCAGAAGCTCCCATATCATATCGTCACCCCCGGCAGCAGAGCCGCGCCCTCGCGCCCGCTGGACCCGCCGAACAGATGCGTGGCGACGGTGGAAACAAAGATGAGCGGCGCGGTGCGCAGTGTCAGCGGCTTGTGCTCCCGCACGGATACGAAGATTTGGTTCGTAGAGCCGCCGCCATCCGGGTCAAAGCGGTGATACAAAAATACGATAACAAGACCGGCAACGGGCAGCAGGTAAAGCAGCCACGGGTGCGCGCCGCGGGTGGCGTTGGCCCAGTTGAGCGCCAGCCCGAACGCGCCGCCCAACGGGCCCACCACGCAGCCCACCAGCGCCGCCAGCACCAGCCACTTGGCGCACACTGCCAGATACCCCGCCGCGCTGCGCAGATGCCGTTTGATCCGCTCCAAGGCGACCCCTCCTATGCTATGCAAAATTTGAGATTATTATAGCCTTTTTGTGGGGAAAAGACAACAGAAAAATGAACTGCGGCAGCGCCTTTTGGCAGAGAAAGCCGAAGAACATTCCTAAGGCAACACCGCATAATTCCCGCCTTACGGCTTAAGCACCGCTCCGGCGGTTGCGGCACGGCATCTGCGTTGCCAAAATGCTCGATAATACACAAAGTATTATCTG